>OGQD01000279.1_pt1 | contig 41487 bp, 32 predicted proteins | sample 1553091 | NCBI WGS metagenome assembly OGQD01 (sample SAMEA2580290, study PRJEB22360) | human gut metagenome | biome: human gut; feature: human-associated habitat; material: faeces | place: Denmark | collected 2008/2010
GGCGGAACGGGTTGCGCAACAACCGGAGCAACGATAGCGGCCGGCGCGGCGACGGGGGCCGGGCCGGCCACCGGGGTCTGGTCGGAATCAGCGGTGGCCTTGCTGATCCCCAGGTCCTTTAAGGGTGACCTCGGCGCCCCGTCGGCATCGGCCGGGCGAAATGCCAGCATGCGCAGCAGCACCATCTCGAAGCCGCCACGCGGGTCCGGCGCCAGCGGCAGGTCGCGGCGGCCGATCAGGCCCATCTGGTAGTAGAACTGCACGTCCTCGGCTGGCAAGGCCTGGGCCAGCGCCAGCACACGATCGCGGTCGCCCTGGCCGTTGTCCACTGCCTCGGGCAGCGCCTGGGCAATGGCCACGCGGTGCAACACGTTGAGTATCTCGGCCAGCACGCCGCCCCAGTCCGGGCCCTGCTCGGCCAAGTGGCGTACCGCCTCCAGCAACGCGCGGGCATCGCCTTCCAGCAGCGCATGAAGCACGCCGTAGACTTGCCCGTGATCCAGGGTGCCGAGCATGGCACGCACATCGGCGGCCAGCACCTTGCCTTCACCGAACGCGATGGCCTGGTCAGTGAGGCTCATGGCGTCACGCATGGAGCCGTCGGCAGCGCGGCCGAGCAGCCACAGCGCATCGTCCTCGAACGGCACGTTCTCGGCGCCCAGCACGTGGGTCAGGTGTTCCACCACGCGCTCCGGTGGCATGTTCTTCAGGGAGAACTGCAAGCAGCGCGAGAGGATGGTGACCGGCAGCTTCTGCGGGTCGGTGGTGGCGAGCAGGAACTTCACATGGGGCGGCGGCTCCTCCAGGGTCTTCAACAGGGCGTTGAAGCTGTGGCTGGAGAGCATGTGCACTTCGTCGATCAAGTAGACCTTGTAGCGGCCGCGGCTCGGCGAGTACTGCACGTTGTCGAGCAGCTCGCGGGTATCCTCGACCTTGGTGCGGCTGGCGGCGTCGACTTCGATCAGGTCGACGAAACGGCCCTCATCGATCTCGCGGCACACCGAGCACTGTCCGCACGGAGTGGAGCTGACGCCGGTCTCGCAGTTCAGGCACTTGGCCAGGATGCGCGCGATGGTGGTCTTGCCCACGCCGCGGGTCCCGGTGAACAGGTAGGCGTGGTGCAGGCGCTGATTGTCCAGCGCGTTGATCAGGGCCTTGAGCACATGGGTCTGGCCGACCATTTCGCGGAACGAGCGCGGACGCCATTTGCGGGCAAGAACCTGATAACTCATTGAAATCCATCGCGACAGGTGAGCAGAAGTGCGCTAATCCTAGCGAAGCGGACCGTAAATTGCACTCGATGTCCGCACCGGACGTTGTCGCATCTTGGCAAGGGCCGGGCTACACGGCATTGTGTCGTCGTTCTGCCATCAACGGAGCCTTGATGCGCTTCCTCGCCACCGCCCTGCTGCTGACCGCCACCCTCGCCCAGGCCGACGACCGTCCCCTGCGCTTCTCGGTGGTCGACAGCTGGGCGATGCCGCTGGCGCAGATCGAAAATGGCGAACTGACCGGCGGCATCCTGTTCGAGCTGTTCAACGAGACGGCCCGCGAGCTTGGACGGACGCCGGCGTTCCACATCGTGCCCCGCGCCCGCATCGAACAGGCGCTGCTCACTCACTCCGTGGACGTGCGCTGCTACGTCTCGCGCACCTGGATCGAGCACGAGTTCAAGGACTACCGCTGGACTGCACCACTGATGTTGCAGCGCGACCTGCTGGTGGTCCGCGACGCCCCTGCGGAAAACCTCGAAACCCTCCCCAGCCAGTCCATCGGCACGGTGCTGGGCTATCACTACCCCCGCCTGCAGCCGCTTTTGGACAGCCACTGGCTGATCCGCGACGACGCGCGCAACCAGGAGCTGGTGCTGAAGAAGCTGCGCATCGGACGTTATCAATATGCGATCAGCAGCGAGTTCGCGCTGAACTGGTTCAACCGTGATCTGCCCGAGGCGGAGCGCCTGAGAACCGCCAGCGTGATCGAGGAGACCCCGCTGTCGTGCATGGTGCTGGACGCGCCCGAAGTCCGCGCCGAAGAGGTGCTATCGGTGCTGGCGAAGATCAAGGCGTCAGGGAAGATCGAGCAGATCCTGGATCACTACCGCTGAGACGGGCAGCGCTCGACAGGCCGCGAGGCGGGCCATTTTCCAGGCTCCGAAATGGAGGCGGCCCCGCCAGCCACACCCCGGCACACAATGTCCCCGCCTTGGCTGCTTCCTTCCGGACCTGACCAGGTAAGCGAGTAATCGTTGCGGGGGGACCGACAGGGCCACCATCGCGAGAGCTCGCCAGTCCGGCGAGCCGCGCCATTGTAGCGGCTTGAGCGCAAGTTACAAGCACTTCAAGCACTTACGTTCTTTCCTTTGATCCACATCGCAGCCTGGGGAGCTTTTCCGCCAGGCCACTCAAGCTTCCTCGCCACAGGCCGAAGCAATGGATAAGTCCGCCCGCCCGGGGCGTCCCCGCCCATGCAAGGAGTGTTCAAATGCGATTGATCGTGAACTCTACCGCGCTACTTGCCATTGCCCTCTGCGGCTCGCTGCAGGCGGCGAGCAGCGGCACCATCACCTTTCGCGGCGCCGTCGTCGAACCTACCTGCCAGATCGGCGTGAGCGACATCACCAACTCCAGCGGCCGGGTGACGGCCAGCCAGTGCAAACAGTCGGTGGACCTGTACCTGAACGAGCCCCGCGGCAATCAGCTAGCGGTGCATTACCGACTCACCGACAGCCAGGGTCGCACAGTGGAAAAACTCAGCACACCGAACGGCAACGTCGCGGGGATGATTCGCGCCAAGGACCCAGCAGGCACGCGTCACCTCGTGCTGGTAGCCGAGTACCTGTAACCGGTCTCACTGCGCCTGCAGCAGGCCCTCGGGCCGGGGCTGGGTAGAGACTTCCAGGTTCGGCCCGATGAACAGGTCCATCTTGCTGTAGCCCGGACGGGTGCTGAAGGTGGAGTAGCGCTCCGCGCCCTGGTGGAACTGGAAGGCCACGCGATATTCCCCGGAACGCCACAGGCGCAGCGGGAAGGTTCGCGCCTCACCAGGCTTGATCTCGCCCGCGAGGGTTTCCTCGCCGTTTTCCTTGTAGCTGTAGCTGACCGCCGGACCACCCTGCGCCTCATAATGCAGGACGATCTGCGGGCGCTCGGTCCAGGCCACGTAAGCCCCGAACAACAGCACCAGTGCCCCTACGCCGAGCAGGCGCTGCTTTCTTGCCTTGTCCATCTCGCTCTCCGTCAACCAATGGAATGGCCCGTCCCGTCCTGCATCGCAACGCAGAGGCCGAACGGGCCTGCCGATCAGTTCAGGCTGTCGACCAGAGCCTTGGCGGGCACCAGACGCACGGCCTTCTTCGCGGCGATCTCGATGGTCTTGCCGGTCTGCGGATTGCGGCCGGTACGGGCGGCGCGTTCGCTGACCTTGAGCTTGCCGATACCCGGCAGGGTCAGCTCACCGTCGTTCTCCAGGGCGTCCTGGGCGATCTGCGCCAGTTGCTCGAACACGCCGCGCACGGCGGCCTGGGTCAGGTCGAGGGATTCGGCGATATCGCGAACCAGTTGGTCCTTGGTCATGGGCATGGAATGACTCCTTGATGCGTTGATCTTGATTCTTTGATTGGAAGGAAGGCGTGTCAGGCGCCGATGCCGTGGTCGGCCAGCAGCTTGATCAGCTGCTCTTCGTCCATCACGGCGACGCCAAGTTCCTGGGCCTTGGCCAACTTTGAACCTGCTCCCGGTCCGGCAACGACACAATGGGTCTTGGCGGAGACGGAGCCGGCCACCTTGGCGCCCAGGCTTTCCAGCTTTTCCTTGGCGACGTCGCGGCTCATGGCCTCCAGCGTGCCGGTGAGCACCCAGGTCTGGCCCGCCAGCGGCAGGCCTTCGACGACCTTGCGCTCGCTGCGCCAGTGCATGCCGAACTCCGCCAGCTGTGCCTCGACGGCCTTGGCACGCTCGACGCGGGTGGCATCGGCGAAGTACTCGCGCACCGATTGCCTGGCCTTCTCGTTCACTCCTTTCAGGGTGCTGAGGTCCAGCCAGTCCTGGCTGAGGGCAACCAGTGCGTCGAGGCTGCCGGTGCGGTCCGCGAGCTTCTCGGCGCCAGTGGCGGCGATGAAGGGAATGTTCAGCTTGTCGATGAAGCCTGCCAGGGTGGCGACGGCGGCGAACTCGGCCGACACCTCGCCCTCGTCCTGCAGCTCGACGCCACGCTCCAGCAGTTGCTGGATCACGCTGCGGTTGTGCTCGTCATCGAAGAAATTGTGGATCTCATAGGCCACTTCACCGCCCACATCGGGTAGGTAGGTCAGCACCTCCGGCAGCGCCTTCTGGATGCGCGCCAGCGAGCCCAGGGAGCGTGCCAGCAGCTTGGCCGTCTCCTCGCCCACGTCCGGGATACCCAGGGCGAAGACGAAGCGTGCCAGCGCCGGCTTGCGGCTGTCGGCAATGGCAGCGAGCAGATTGCGCGTGGAGACTTCAGCGAAACCCTCCAGCTCGATGACCTGCTCGAAGGTCAGGGTGTAGAGATCGGCCGGCGACTTCACCAGGCCCTTGTCCACCAGTTGCTCGACGATCTTGTCGCCGAGGCCGTCGATATCCATGGCGCGGCGAGAAACAAAGTGGATGATCGCCTGCTTGAGTTGCGCCTGGCAGAACAGTCGTCCGACGCAACGGTAGATGGCCCCCTCGCTGACCGACTCCTTGCCCTTGCTGCGCTTCACCAACTGAGTACGTTCGACCTGCGAGCCGCATACCGGGCACTGGGTGGGGATTGCGACCGGGCGCGCGTCTGCCGGGCGGCGCTCGGTGACCACCTGCATGACCTGCGGAATCACGTCGCCGGCCCGGCGGATGATCACGGTGTCGCCGATCATCAGGCCCAGGCGCGCGACCTCGTCCATGTTGTGCAGCGTGGCATTGGAAACGGTCACACCGGCCACCTGGACCGGCTTCAGGCGCGCCACGGGCGTCACTGCGCCGGTGCGGCCGACCTGGAATTCCACGTCCAAGAGTTCGGTGAGCTCCTCCCGCGCCGGGAACTTGTGGGCGATGGCCCAGCGCGGCTCGCGGGCACGGAAGCCCAGCTCGCGCTGGAAATCGGTGCGGTTGACCTTGAACACCACGCCGTCGATTTCGTAGGCGAGACTGTCGCGGCGCGTCCCGATATCTTCGTAATAGGCGCGGCAACCCTCCACACCCTTGGCCAGCTTCAGCTCGCGGCTGATCGGGATACCCCAGCCCTTCAAGGCCTCAAGGATCTCCACCTGGGTGCCCGGCAGCGTGCCGCCCTCGACCCGGCCAAAGCCGTAGCAGCAGAATTCCAGCGGGCGGCTGGCGGTGATCTTCGAATCCAGCTGGCGCAGGCTACCGGCGGCAGCATTGCGCGGGTTGGCGAAGGTCTTGCCGCCGGCTTCCATCTGCCGTTCGTTGAGCGCCTCGAAGCCTGCCTTGGACATGAACACTTCACCACGCACTTCCAGTATCGCCGGCCAGCCCTCGCCCTTCAGGCGCAGCGGCACGTTGCGGATGGTGCGCACGTTGACGCTGATGTCTTCGCCGGTGGTGCCGTCGCCACGGGTGGCACCGCGGGTCAGCACGCCATTTTCGTACAGCAGGCTGACCGCCAGGCCATCGAGCTTGGGCTCGCAGCTGTATTCCACCTCGGCTCCGCCGCCGAACAGATCGGAGGAAGGCAGCTGATCGGCCAGGCCCTCGCGCACACGGCGATCGAAATCGATGAGATCCTGCTCCTCGAAGGCGTTGCCCAGGCTCAGCATCGGCACTTCGTGGCGTACTTCGCCGAAAGCCGAAGCGGCCGCGCCGCCGACGCGCTGGGTTGGCGACTCGGGAGTAATCAGTTGGGGATGCTCGGCTTCCAGCGCCTTCAGTTCGCGGAACAGGCGGTCGTACTCGGCGTCCGGCACGCTAGGCTCGTCGAGCACGTAATAGCGGTAGTTATGGTCGTCGAGTTCGCTGCGCAGCTGGGCGATGCGTTCGGCAGCGGTCTGGGAATCGGTCATGCGGGAATCTCGGCGGCTTTTTCTGCTTGAGGTAGAAATGCGAAGCCCCAAGGGTCGCTTGGGGCTTCTGTGCAGCGTGCTGAAAGCTTAGCGCTTCTGGGTCAGGGCGCGTCGTTCGAAATCGATGATGCGCTGACGGTAGTGCTCGATGGTCTGCGCAGTCATCACGCTGCGCTGCTCGTCCTTCAGCTCGCCATTGAGCTCCTGGGCCAGCTTGCGGGCGGCGGCGATCATCACGTCGAATGCCTGCTTGGGATGGCGCGGGCCCGGCAGGCCGAGGAAGAAGCTCACGGCACGGGTGCTGAACTGGTCGATGTTGTCCAGATCGAAGGTGCCCGGCTTGACCGCGTTGGCCATGGAGAACAGCACTTCACCGTTGCCAGCCATGCTCTCGTGGCGATGGAAGATGTCCATCTCGCCGTAGCGCAGGCCGCTTTCCAGGATGTTCTGCAGCAGCGCAGGCCCCTTGAAGCCACCCTCGTCGCGGCTGATGACGTTGATGATCAGCACTTCGTCGATCGGAACCTGGGCCGCCGAAGAGGCGGCAGCCGGGGCAGCAGGAGCGCTACGCTCCTTGTCCTTCCTGCGCTCTTTCTTCGGCTTTTCCTGGGGCGCTTCGTCCAGCGGGTTCGGGAAATCTTCCTCGTCCAGCGGGCCGAGCAGGTTCGGTGCCGGGTCGTCCAGGTTCAGGTCGCCCTGGCGCGGTTCGCCACGGCGCTTGCCGCGCGACTCCTTGGCGCTGACCTTGGGCAGGTCCTCCTCGTCCAGTTCCGGCTCGCGGTGTTCGACCACCCGGGAAGGCCCGAGCAGTTCAGGAGTGCTTTCATCCCCGTCATCGGGCTGGTTGGCAAACTGGCGATCCAGTTTGAAGCGCAACTTGCCCTTGCCACCCCGCATGCGACGCCAGCCGTCAAACAGAATGCCGGCGATCACGATAAGCCCAATGACGATCAGCCATTCGCGCAGACCGATATCCATCTAATCCCGTAGCCCCTGAACAAAAAATGATGATGAAGAAAAGGACATCCTATCCCTTGAAAACGTGGAGCCAACTTCATGTTCTGACTGATGTTTTCCACGCGATACAAAAGTGGGCATTAAGCTAACACGCTCTCACATAACTTTACACTGTCTATGGCGACACTCCGCCGCGCACTTTGCAACTTTTCATAGCGCTTCCCATCTTCGCTTTGAGAATGCGACCTATCCCAATCAAATCAATACCTTAGACACACAACACGGCACCTTGCCAGCCTGCTGCAAGTTCTGCCGCGCGATCAGGCTTCGGCCAATGCCACCGCCTCTTCCACATCCACCGCCACCAGCCTGGAACAACCCGGTTCGTGCATGGTCACGCCCATCAACTGGTCGGCCATCTCCATGGCGATCTTGTTGTGGGTGATATAGATGAACTGCACTTTCTCCGACATCTCTTTCACCAGTCGCGCATAACGGCCGACGTTGGCATCGTCCAATGGCGCGTCGACCTCGTCGAGCATGCAGAACGGTGCCGGGTTCAGCTGGAAGATCGCAAATACCAGCGCCAGAGCGGTCAGGGCCTTCTCGCCACCGGACAGAAGATGGATGGTGCTGTTCTTCTTGCCCGGCGGTCTCGCCATGATCGCCACCCCGGTATCGAGTAGATCCTCGCCGGTAAGTTCCAGATAGGCGTGACCGCCGCCGAAAACCTTGGGGAACAATGCCTGAAGGCCAGCATTGATCTGGTCGAAGGTTTCCTTGAAGCGGTTGCGGGTTTCCTTGTCGATCTTGCGGATCACGTTTTCCAGGGTGTCCAGCGCTTCCACCAGGTCGTCGTTCTGGTCGTCGAGGTAGCGTTTGCGCTCGGATTGCTGCTGGTATTCCTCGATGGCCGCGAGGTTGATCGGCCCCAGGCGGCCGATGCGCGTGGCCAGTTCCTCCAGGCGGTTTTCCCAGATCTTCTCGGCGGCATCGTGAGGCAGCGTGCCCAGCACGCCGTGCAGGTCGTAACCGTCCTCGTGGAGCTGCTCCTGCAACGACTTGCGCCGCACGCTCAGGGCCTGCCACTCCATGCGCTGCTGTTCCAGCTGGCCGCGCAGCAATTGCGACTGCTGCTCGGCCTGGGTCCGGCGCTTCTCGGCGTCACGCAACTGGCGGTCGGCATCTTCCAGGGCGAGACGCGCGTGCTTGAGTTCGTCCTCCACTGCCATGCGCCGGTCGAGCAGCTCTTCCAGGCGCATGCGTAATTCTTCCAGCGGAGCGGCGCCTTCCTCCAGGTTGAGGTTGAGCTGCTCGCAGCGCTCGACCAGGCGCACCGCCTGGCTGTCCAGGCGCTCCAGCGCCTGGCGGGTGGATTCGTGCTGGGCACGCAGGGAACCAACGCGCACAGCCAACTGATGGGCTTGGTCCTTGTGCTGGCGCGACTCCTGGCGGATGCGGTCGAGTTTCTCGCGCATGCCGTCGCGTTCGGCGAGCAGCGACTCGCGGCGCTCGGTATCCACCGCCATGGCGTCCAGTGCTTCCTGCAGGCTCAGCCGGGCTTCGCCCAGTTGCTCCTGCTCGATGGCGTGCTGTTCGGCCAGCTCGGCCAGTTCTTCGTCAAGACGGCGCCGGCGCAACGTCAACTGCTCGACCTTGGCCTGCTGCGCGGACAGTTGCGCCTTCAATTCGCCCTGGCGGCGACCTTCGTCCTGCAGGCGGCGGCGCATCTGGTCACGACCTTCCTCGGCGTGACGCTGCTCGTCACGCAGGCGCACCAGTTGCTCGTCGATCTCGGCGAGGCGCTGTTCCAGCGTCTCCCGCTCGACATAGAGGCGCTCCAGCTCCTGCCCACGCGCCAGCACGCCACCATCGGCGGATTCGCCACGGCGCACACGCAGGAAGTTGCGGCCGACCCAGTAGCCATCGCGGCTGACCAGGCTCTCGCCGTCGCCCAGCGAAGCGCGCTGGACCAGGGCCTGATCCAGGGTTTCGACCGGGCGCACGCGGCCCAGCCAGTAGCTCAGGTCGACGTTCGTCTCGACCTTGTCCAGCAGGCTGCCAGGGCGGGAAACGGCGCCAGCGGCCAGATCGAGCAGGCGCAGCTCGCCCTTCTCCAGCGCGTCGAACGGCAGCCCCTTCAGATCATCCAGCAGCACGCCATGCAGGTCGGCGCCGAGTACGGTTTCCACCGCCAGCTCCCAGCCCGGCTGCACGCGCAGCCCTTCGGCGAGGCGCGGGCGTTGTTCCAGGCCCTGTTGGCGCAGCCACTGCGCAGTGCCGTCGCCCGGATCGAGCGCGGCCTGCTGCAAGGCTTCCAGCGAGGCGATCCGGCCATTCAGGCGTTGCAGCTCGCCCTGCGCCTGGTGCTGCGCAGAGGTGCTTTCCTGCAGGGACTGGCGCACGCGCTCCAGGCGCTCGGCCAGTTCCTGCTCTTCGATCTGCGACTCTTCCAGCAGCAACTCGATGGCGGCAACCTGCTCGCCCAGTTCGAGGATCGCGGCGTCTTCCGGGTCAGCCGCCAGTTGTGTGCGTTCGTCGCTCAGCCGGCGCTGCCGCTCGGCCTGGCGCTCCAGGCTCTGCTCCAGGTGCTGGATGCGCGACTGCTGCACTTCGGCTTCGCGGCGCGGCTCGGCGCTCTGCTGGTTGAAGGCGTCCCAGCGCTGCTGCCAGTCATGCATGCGCTGCTCGGCCTCTTCCAGGCCAACGGTGGCCTCTTCGGCAGCGGCCGCGCTGATCTCCTGCTCCGGGGCCAGGCGCTCCAGCTCTTCGGCCAGGGTGGCCAGCAGCGTGCGGTCGTGGCCCAGGTGGGATTCGGTTTCCTGGCGGGTTTTCTCCGCCTCGCGCAGGTCATCCTGCAATTGCCGCAGGCGCTGCTGGCCGTGCTGGATGCTCTGCTCGACGCGGGCGATGTCGCCGCCCACGGAATAGAAGCGGCCCTGCACCTGGTTGAAGGTTTCCGACAGCTCGTGGTGGCCGTCGCGCAGGCGCTCGATGCTGGCGTCCGCGCTGCGCTGCTCGGCCACCAGCGCCTCGAAGGCCACTTCCTGGTCGCCGATCACCTTTTCCTTCTGCCCGACCTGCTCGTTCAGGTCGCGCCAGCGCAGGGCGCCGAGCTGGGCCTTGAGGGTACGCTCCTCGGCCTTGAACTCCTGGTACTTCTCCGCCGACTGGGCCTGGCGGTGCAGACGTTCGAGCTGGCGTTCCAGCTCTTCGCGCAGGTCGGTCAGGCGCGCGAGGTTTTCCTGGGTGCGGCGGATGCGGTTTTCGGTTTCGCGGCGGCGCTCCTTGTACTTGGAGATGCCGGCGGCTTCCTCGATGAAGTTGCGCAGGTCCTCGGGCTTGGCCTCGATCAGCTTGGAGATCATGCCCTGCTCGATGATCGAGTAGCTGCGCGGCCCGAGTCCGGTGCCGAGGAAGATGTCGGTGATGTCCCGGCGCCGGCACTTGGTGCCGTTGAGGAAGTAGGTGTTCTGGCCGTCGCGGGTCACGCGGCGGCGAATGGAAATCTCGGCGTAGCTGGCGTATTCGCCCAGCAGGGTCTGGTCGGAGTTGTCGAAGACCAGCTCGATGGACGCCTGGGTCACCGGCTTGCGGGTGTTGGAGCCATTGAAGATGACGTCGGTCATCGACTCGCCACGGAGATTCTTCGCCGAACTCTCACCCATCACCCAGCGAACGGCGTCGATAATGTTGGATTTTCCGCAGCCGTTGGGGCCAACCACCGCCGCCATGTTGCTCGGAAAATTGACCGTCGTCGGATCGACGAAGGACTTGAAGCCCGCCAGCTTGATGCACTTGAGCCGCATGCGCCCTCCCCCCTTGTTCTTCTAGTAGCGAGCTTATCGTTCAGCCAGAGCGGCCAGGACCAGTTGGCTGTTGTGCCGACCGTAGTCGAGCAGCACCGCGCGGATGCCGGCTTCGTCGCGCCCGACCACCGCGCGCAGCAGGTCTTCGAAGCTGCCGATGAACTGACTCATCTCGCCTTTGCGGCGCTCCAGGGCCAGATGATAAGTGCGGCTGATGGCCGGCAGGAGATTTTCCACGGTTTCCTGCAGGTAGGGGTTGCCAGCGAACGGGAAGGCAGCGCGCATGATGTCGAAGCTGGATTCGACGAAGGCGTTGATGTCGCCGCGCTCGAGGTTGTCCAGCAGGCGCTGCTGGATCGCCATGAAGGGTGCCAGGTCGGCCTCTTCGCGCCAGGTCCGGGCCACGCTGCTGGCGAGCATGATGTACAGCTCGATGACCAGCGAGTAGAGGCTTTCGACGTGGGCGGGAGACAACTCGGACACCTGGGCGCCGCGGCGCGGCAGGATTACCACCAGGTGGCGGCGCTCGAGGATCAGCAGCGCCTCGCGCACCGAGCCACGGCTGACATTGAGGGTCTGGGTGACCTTCTGTTCCTGGATGCGCTCGCGCTCCTTGAGTTCGCCCCGGATGATGCGCTCGGCAAGGTGATGCGCGATCTGCTCAGCCAGGCTGTCCGGGGCCTTGAACGTCATGGTTGTCCTTAAGAATCGGGGCGCTTTTCGAGGGGTAATGCGGACGCGCAGTGTAACACAGGGTGTTACCGCGCCATCCCCTGCCCTGGGAGGATGACAGAACAAAGGTTGGTGCGTCTGACAGGGGAATCAGGCGCAGGATTGTCAGACAATCCTACACAAGAGACGTATCGGGAGTCGTCCATGTTCGCCTTTTTCCTTTCCCCTGCCTGGATGTTGCGTCTCAAGAAAGCCGGCTACTGGATCTGGCTGGTGCCGGTGTTCGGTATCCCCGTCAGCTACTGGTGGTCCTACGGCAGCAACTATCCCAATGCCTGGGCCTGGCTGGTGATCACCGTGGTGTTCGGGGTGATCCCGCTGCTGGACTTCGTGGTCGGCCGCGATCCGGCCAATCCAGATGAGATCGAGGAAGTCCCACCCATGGAGCGCGAAGGCTATTACCGCTTCCTCAGCCTGCTGACGGTGCCGCTGCTGCTGGGCATGCTGGTGTACGGCGGCTGGGTGCTGGCCACTTATGACGCCTGGAACTGGGTCGGGCAACTGGGCTGGATTCTTTCGGTGGGCACGGTGATGGGCGCCATCGGCATCACCGTTTCCCACGAACTGATCCACAAGGACCCGGAGCTGGAGCAGAACGCCGGCGGCCTGCTGCTGGCGGCGGTGTGCTACGCGGGCTTCAAGGTCGAGCACGTACGCGGGCACCATGTGCACGTCTCGACACCGGAGGACGCATCGTCCTCGCGCTACGGCCAGAGCCTCTACGCCTTCCTGCCCCACGCCTACAAGCACAACTTCCTGAATGCCTGGAAGCTCGAGAAGGAGCGCCTCAAACGCAAGGGCCTGCCGGCGCTGCACTGGCGCAACGAGCTGATCTGGTGGTACGTCATCAGCGCGCTGTTCCTGGTCGGTTTCACGGTTGCCTTCGGCTGGATCGGCGCGGTCTACTTCATCGGCCAGTCGGTGATGGCCTTCACCCTGCTGGAGATCGTCAACTACGTCGAGCACTACGGGCTGCACCGGCGCCGCCTCGAAACCGGGCGCTACGAGCGAACCACCCACGAGCACTCCTGGAACAGCAACTTCCTGCTGACCAACCTGTTCCTCTTCCACCTGCAGCGCCATTCCGACCACCACGCCAACGCCAAGCGCCGCTATCAGGTCCTGCGGCACTTCGACGAGAGCCCGCAATTGCCCAATGGCTATGCCGGGATGATCGTCCTGGCGCTGTTCCCGCCGCTCTGGCGCGCGGTGATGGACCGCCGGGTGCGCGCCTATTACGCCGGTGAGGAATATCAGCTGAGCGCTACCCAGCAAGCCTGATCGACGAGTTCCACGCCTTGGCGGCAAGCCCTACCCCGGCTTGCCGCCTTTTTTCTTTCCGCTGACCTTGTAGGAGCGAGCTTGCTCGCGAAGCTCTTCGCCCCTTGAAAGCCAGTCGATCGGCACGGCGCACGTGTCTGCAACGGCGGTTCGCGAGCAAGCTCGCCACTGCGAGAAGCCACTCTCTCCCTACCACTTGTCTTGCCGGAAAAACTTTCTGACTATTCGGACAGAAATTTTATTGACTCAAAAGTCAGCTTTCCATAAATTCGCCATCCAGTGCCCTACCAAAAACAAGAATCAGCCTGGAGGCAAGCCTTGATCAGGTTCCTGCTCAATCGCGAGCTGCGCGTCGAAGACCGCCTCGATCCCAATCTCACCGTGCTCAACTACCTGCGCCAGACCCTGGGCAAGACCGGCACCAAGGAGGGTTGCGCCTCCGGTGACTGCGGCGCCTGCACGGTGGTCGTCGGCGAACTGGTGGGCGAAGAAGGTGCCGAGCGCATCCGCTACCGCACCCTCAACTCCTGTCTCACCTTCGTTTCCTCGCTGCACGGCAAGCAGCTGATCAGCGTCGACGACCTCAAGCACCGCGGCGAACTGCACGGCGTACAGCAGGCCATGGTCGACTGCCACGGCTCGCAGTGCGGCTTCTGCACCCCCGGCTTCGTCATGTCGCTGTTCGCCCTGCAGAAGAACAGCGCGGGCGAAACCGCCGACGAGCGCAAGGCCGAAGCCCATGAAGCGCTGGCCGGCAACCTGTGCCGCTGCACCGGCTACCGCCCGATCCTTGATGCCGCCGAGCAGTCCTGCTGCCAGAAGCAGCCCGACCAGTTCGACGTCGCCCAGCCGGAAATCATCGCCCAGCTCAAGGCCATCGCGCCCAACGAAACCGCCGAGCTCAACAGCGGCGACAAGCGCTGCCTGCTGCCGCTGACCATCGCCGACCTGGCCGACCTCTACACCGCCAACCCGCAAGCACGGCTGCTGGCCGGCGGCACCGACCTGGCCCTGGAAGTCACCCAGTTCCACCGCGAACTACCGGTGATGATCTACGTCGGCCATGTCGAGGAAATGAAGCGCGTCGAAGTCTTCGACGACCGTATCGAGATCGGCGCGGCGACTCCGCTGACCGACTGCTATGAAGCGCTTTCCCGCGACTACCCGGACTTCGGCGAGTTGCTGCACCGCTTCGCCTCGCTGCAGATCCGCAACCAGGGCACCCTGGGCGGCAACATCGGCAACGCATCCCCCATCGGCGACTCGCCGCCGCTGCTGATCGCCCTCGGCGCGCGCCTGGTGCTGCGCAAGGGCGCCGAACGCCGCGAACTGCCGATCGACGAATACTTCATCGACTACAAGGTCACCGCGCGCCAGGAAGGCGAGTTCATCGAGCAGGTGATCATCCCCCGTCCGCAGGCCAGCCAGGCGTTCCGTGCCTACAAGGTCTCCAAGCGCCTGGACGACGATATTTCCGCCGTGTGCGCCGCCTTCAGCGTCACCGTCGAGAACTGCAGGATCACCGCCGTACGCACCGGTTTCGGCGGCATGGCCGCGATTCCGAAGCGCGCCAAGGCCTGCGAGGCTGCGCTGCTCGGCCAGACCTTCAACAGCGCCACCTTCGAACGCGCCGCCCAGGCTCTGAGCGAAGATTTCGCGCCGCTCACCGACTTCCGTGCGAGCAAGGAATACCGCCTGCTCACCGCGCAGAACCTGCTGCGCAAGTGCTTCCTGGAGCTGGAAGCCCCTCAGGCCGTGACCCGAGTGACCCACTATGCATAAGCCGCAACAAAGCCAGGAAGAACTCACCGCGCTGTTCCGCGCCGACCTCACCACCGGCGTCGGCCGCAGCGTCAAGCACGAAAGCGCGCCCAAGCACGTCAGCGGCGAAGCGCAGTACATCGATGACCGCCTGGAATTCCCCAACCAGTTGCACGTCTACGCCCGCATGAGCGACCGCGCCCACGCGCGCATCACCAAACTGGACGTCAGCCCCTGCTACCAGTTCCCCGGCGTCGCCATCGCCATCACCAAGGATGACGTGCCCGGCCAGCTGGACATCGGCCCGGTGGTCGCCGGCGACCCGCTGCTGGCGGACGGCAAGGTCGAGTACGTCGGCCAGATGGTCATCGCCGTCGCCGCCGACAGCCTGGAAACCGCGCGCAAGGCGGCCATGGCCGCGATCATCGAGTACGAGGACCTGGAACCGGTGCTCGACGTGGTCGAAGCGCTGCGCAAGAAGCACTTCGTGCTCGACAGCCACCAGCACAAGATCGGCGACTCCGAGGCCAAGCTCGCCACCGCGCCGAACCGCATCCAGGGCACCCTGCACATCGGCGGCCAGGAGCACTTCTACCTGGAGACGCAGATTTCCTCGGTGATGCCCACCGAAGACGGCGGCGTGATCGTCTACACCTCCACGCAGAACCCCACCGAAGTGCAGAAGCTGGTGGCCGAAGTGCTGGGCATCTCCTTCAACAAGGTGGTCATCGACATGCGCCGCATGGGTGGCGGCTTCGGCGGCAAGGAAACCCAGGCGGCCGCTCCGGCCTGCCTGTGCGCCGTGATCGCGCGCCTGACCGGCCGCCCGACGAAGATGCGCCTGCCGCGCGTTGAAGACATGCAGATGACCGGCAAGCGCCACCCCTTCTACGTCGAGTACGACGTGGGCTTCGAGGACGACGGCCTGCTGCACGGCATCAACATCGAGCTGGCCGGCAACTGCGGCTATTCGCCGGACCTCTCCGGCTCCATCGTCGACCGCGCGATGTTCCACTCGGACAACGCCTACTTCCTCGGCAGCGCCACCGTGAACGGTCACCGCTGCAAGACCAACACCGCGTCGAACACCGCCTACCGCGGCTTCGGCGGCCCGCAGGGCATGGTCGCCATCGAGGAGATCATGGACGCCGTCGCGCGCCATCTGGGCAAGGACCCGCTGGACGTGCGCAAGCGCAACTACTACGGCAAGGACGAGCGCAACGTCACCCACTACTACCAGCAGGTGGAACACAACCTGCTGCAGGAGATGACCGAGGAACTGGAAGCCAGCGCCGAGTACGCCAAGCGCCGCGCCGAGATCCGCGCCTTCAACGCCAGCAGCCCGGTACTGAAGAAAGGCCTGTCGCTGACCCCGGTGAAATTCGGCATCAGCTTCACCGCCACCTTCCTCAACCAGGCCGGCGCGCTGATCCACATCTACACCGACGGCAGCATCCACCTGAACCACGGCGGCACCGAGATGGGCCAGGGCCTGAACACCAAGGTCGCCCAGGTGGTCGCCGAGGTCTTCCAGGTCGACATCGACCGCGTGCAGATCACCGCGACCAACACCGACAAGGTCCCCAACACCTCGCCCACCGCCGCGTCCTCCGGTGCCGACCTGAACGGCAAGGCCGCGCAGAACGCCGCCGAAATCCTCAAGCAGCGCCTGGTGGAATTCGCCGCCAGGCACTGGAAGGTCACCGAGGATGACGTCGAGTTCCGCAATAACCAGGTGCGCGTGCGCGACCTGATCCTGCCCTTCGAGGAACTGGTACAGCAGGCCTACTTCGGCCAGGTATCGCTCTCCTCCACCGGCTTCTACCGCACGCCGAAGATCTACTACGACCGCAGCCAGGCGCGCGGCCGGCCGTTCTACTACTTCGCCTATGGGGTGTCCTGCTCGGAAGTGATCGTCGACACCCTCACCGGCGAGTACAAGATGCTGCGCAGCGACATCCTCCACGACGTCGGCGCCTCGCTGAACCCGGCCATCGACATCGGCCAGGTGGAAGGCGGCTTCGTCCAGGGCATGGGCTGGCTGACCATGGAAGAACTGGTCTGGAACGCCAAGGGCAAGCTGATGACCAACGGCCCGGCCAGCTACAAGATTCCGGCCATCGCCGACATGCCCATTGACCTGCGGGTGAAGCTGGTGGAGAACCGCAAGAACCCGGAGCAGACGGTGTTCCACTCCAAGGCTGTCGGCGAGCCGCCGTTCATGCTGGGCATCTCGGTGTTCTGCGCGATCAAGGACGCCGTGGCGAGCCTGGCGGACTACCGTGCCCAGCCGCAGATCGACGCCCCGGCCACCCCCGAGCGCGTGCTCTGGGGCGTGGAGCAGATGCGCAAGCTGAAGCTGGCCCAGGCCGAGAAAGCACCGGCTCAGGTCGAGCCGGCGTGATGTGACCATGGGGCACCGCTGGCAGGGAGAGACGTCCCCACTTCCGTCCTCCGCCCTGCCAGCGGCGCCCCACCCTAACTCCAAATTGTAGGAGCGAGCTTGCTCGCGAACCGCCAAGCCACAGAGCTGCCGGGAAACCCGTTCGCGAGCAAGCTCGCTCCTACAAAAAAGCCACCTCCGAGGTTCGATACGATGAACTGGATCAGTGCCCTCGCCGACCTGCAACAGCGCGCCGAAGCCAGCGTGCTGGTGACCATCATCGAAGAACGCGGCTCGACCCCGCGCAACGCCGGCTCGAAGATGGTCGTCAGCGCCGACAAGATCTACGACACCATCGGCGGCGGCCACCTCGAATTCAAGGCCATGGCCATCGCCCGCGAGATGCTGCTGGCCCGTGAGCGCGAGCCGAAGCTGGAACGCTTCAGCCTCGGCGCCAGCCTCGGCCAGTGCTGCGGCGGCGCCACGGTGCTGCTGTTCGAACCCATGGGCCAGCCCCAGGCGCACATCGCCGTGTTCGGCGCCGGCCATGTCGGCCGCGCCCTGGTACCGCTGCTTGCCAGCCTGCCGTGCAAGGTGCGCTGGATCGACTCGCGAGAGGCCGAATTCCCCGGCCATATCCCCGAGGGTGTGACCCGTGTGATCAACGAGGATGTGATCGACGAGATCGACGAAATGCCTGCCGGCAGCTACTTCATCGTCATGACCCACAACCACGCCCTGGACCTGGAGCTGACCGCGAAGATCCTCGAGCGCAACGACTTCACCTACTTCGGCCTGATCGGCTCGGATACCAAGCGCGCCAAGTTCGAACACCGCCTGCGCGACCGCGGTTTCGCCGCCGACACCGTGCAGCGCATGCGCTGCCCCATGGGCATCGGCGAGGTGAAGGGCAAGCTGCCAGTGGAGATCGCCGTGTCCATCGCCGGCGAAGTCATCGCCACCTACAACGCCACCTTCGGTCAGCAGACCAGCCAGGGCGAGAACACCGTGGCCAAACTGTTACCCACGAGCCGCCGTGCACGCACTGCCGAAAGCGGCGCCTGAAATTTCCGCCCCGGCGCCCGCACGCGCCCCGGCCCCGAAACACGACTGAAGAGAGATCGATGAGCACTCAAGCCAAAGCCTACCGCGCCAGTATCCTGCACAGCGTCGCCGACCCGGCCGAAGTCGGTGTGGAGCAGTCCTACCAGTATTTCGAGGACGGCATCCTGCTGGTGGAAGACGGCAAGGTCGCCCGCCTCGGCCACGCCGCCGAACTACTGCCGCAACTGGGCGGCGTGGAAGTGGTCGAGTACCGCGATGCGCTGATCACCCCCGGCTTCATCGACACCCACATCCACTACCCGCAGACCGGCATGATCGCCTCCTACGGCGAGCAGCTGCTGGACTGGCTGAACACCTACACCTTCCCCACCGAGAAGCAGTTCGCCGACCCGGCCCACGCCGCCGACGTCGCCGGCATCTTCCTCAAGGAACTGCTGCGCGCCGGCACCACCACCGCGCTGGTGTTCGGCACCGTGCACCCGCAGTCGGTGGACGCGCTGTTCGGCGCTGCGGAAAAGCTCGACCTGCGTCTGATCGCCGGCAAGGTGATGATGGACCGCAACGCCCCGGACTACCTGACCGATACCGCCGAAAGCAGCTACACCGACAGCAAGGCCCTGATCGAGCGCTGGCATGGCAAGGGCCGGCTGCTCTACGCCGTGACCCCGCGCTTCGCCCCCACCAGCACCCCGGAACAGCTCGACGCCGCCGGCCGCCTGCTCAAGGAACATCCGGGCGTGTACCTGCACACGCACCTGTCGGAAAACCTCAAGGAAATCGAGTGGGTCAAGGAGCTGTTCCCGGAGCGCAAGGGCTACCTGGACGTCTATGACCACCACGGCCTGCTCGGCCCGCGCTCGGTATTCGCCCACGGCGTGCACCTGTGCGACGGCGAATGCCAGCGCTTGGCGGAAACCGGCTCGGCCGTGGCCTTCTGCCCGACCTCCAACCTGTTCCTGGGCAGCGGCCTGTTCGACCTGGCGAAGCTGGAGAAGCACAAGGTGAAAGTCGGCCTGGGCACCGACGTCGGCGCCGGCACCAGCTTCTCCCAGCTGCAATCGCTGAACGAAGCCTACAAGGTCATGCAGCTGCAGGGCATCAAGCTCGACCCGTTCAAGTCGCTGTACCTGGCCACCCTCGGCGGCGCCCGCGCGCTGGAACTGGAAGACAAGGTCGGCAGCTTCGCCCAGGGCAACGAGGCCGACTTCGTGGTCCTCGACTACAAGGCCACCCCGCTGCTGGACTACCGCCTGCAGCAGGCGAAAACCCTGGAGGAGAAACTCTTCGCACTGGTCATCCTCGGCGACGACCGTACCGTGAAGGAAACCTTCGCGCACGGTCGCAACGTGCATCGCCGCGGTTGACCCCTTACGGCTTCGGCGCCGGGTCCTCGCTCAGGACCAACCCGGCGCCGGGGCCGCTTTTCTTTCTGTTTCGCACACCCCTCTCCCACAGGGGTGCCGCTCTCCCCGGCCAGCGCAGGAGCGGACTCTATCCGCGCTTGGCCTGTCGAGCGCTGCGTTGGGCGGGTTCGCACGGCTCAGAGCCAACAGGTACGCTACTCCCGCACCTCGACGAGCACCGGACACGGCGCCCGCTCGATCACCCGCTGCCCCACCGATGGATCGAGCAAGCGCTCGATGCGCCCCAGGTGACGATGGCCGATCACAATCAGGTCGCACTCCAGCCGCTCCGCCTCGCGCAGGATCGCCCGCGCCGGATCACCGGCCACCACCGCTCCCGTCGCCACGCACGGCTGCAACTGCACCACGGCATCATCCACCAGCGCCTGGGCCTCGTGCTGCTCCTGCTCCGCCGGCGGGTACTCCAGCGCATCCTGGCGCGGCATGGCGAAAGCGCGGTCCACGGCGCATACCACATGCACCACCGCATCACTGCACCGCGCCAGCTCGGCGGCGCTGGCAATGATCCGCGGCGACTGCGCCGCGCCGTCGATGGCCAGAAGAATCCGCTTGAACATGCCTTTCTCCTTCATGAAACGAAATCCGCCGCCATTCTTCGGGCCAGGGCGCGCACCGTAAAGGCACGCAAAACGTAATTAACCATTGCGTCAAACGCACGCTTGCCCATCGAGCCCGTCGCAATGGAACATGAATAGCAACGCGCCCATCCTTCGGAGTCACCATGGCCCTGCCCGATCTCAACCTGCTGGTCGCCCTCAACATCCTGCTCGAAGAAGGCAGCGTGGTCGGCGCCGCGCGGCGCATGCACCTCAGCCCGCCGGCGATGAGCCGCACCCTGTCGCGCATCCGCGAAGCGGTGGGCGACCCGATCATGGTTCGTGCCGGGCGCAACCTGGTACCGACGCCTCGCGCACTGCAGTTGCGCGAGGAAGTCAGCGACCTGGTGGAACACGCCATGCGCCTGTTCAACGCCAAGGAAAACCTGCGCATGGACCAGTTGGAGCGCTGCTTCGTGCTGCGCTCCAACAACGTGCTGGTGGGCGGCTTTGCCTCGCGCATGCTGGCGGTGATGAAGGAAGAAGCGCCTCGCTGCAGCCTGCGCATTGCCCCGGAAGCGGACTTCGATGACGAAGCCCTGCGGCAGAACCGCATCGACCTCTATATCGGCGCCACCTCGACGCTGGAGCCGGAAATCCGCACGCAGACGCTGTTCACCACCAACTTCGTCGGCCTGGCGCGGCGCGACCACCCGATATTCGACGACGAGATCACCCCGGAACGCTTCGCTTCCTTTCCTCAGATCAGCGTGTCCCGCCGCGGCCGCGCCATCGGGCCGATCGACGAGGAACTGGCGAACCTCGGCCTGCGCCGCGAGATCCGCCTGACCGCGCCGACTTTCCACTCCTCGATCTTCGCCCTGCTGGAATCCGACCTGGTACTGCCCATCGCCGAGCATTCGCTGTGGCGCCTGGACCGCCTGGGCTTCGCCCTGCGCCAGTTCGACATCCCGCTGCCGCTCAAATCCGTGGTAATCCTCCAGGCCTGGCACCCGCGCTTCGACAACGACCCGGCGCACAGCTGGCTGCGGCAGACGGTGAAGCGTGTGTGCATCGAATTGCGCGAGAGCTCCGGCCTGCTGAGCTGATCGCGCGACAAGTGCGTCAAATGCACTGATTAGCTGCAATCATTTCAATTTCCACAGCTATCGACCTTCCCTAGACTCGGTCGCAAATACCCGAGTTGATTCCTATGCCTTGCACATCACCGCCTGCCGGCGGCGGCATCGGCCACCCCCGTGGAGGCCGGCCATGACCGCGCTCGCCCCGATTTCCGCTGCCCATCCGCAACCGGCCAAGCCAGCCACGCCAGCTGCTGCCCAGCCGTTCGGCCTGCGCATCGTGGTCGGCATGCTCGGCGTGCTGATCGCCTCCCTCAGCGCCGGGCTCAACGAGAAGGTCACGGACCTGGCCATGACCGACGTGCGCGGCGCACTGTCCATCGGCCATGACGAAGGCACCTGGCTGCTCGCCCTGTATTCGGCGGCGCAGGTCGCCGCCATGGCCTTTGCGCCCTGGTTCTCGGTCACCGTCTCGCTGCGCCGCTTCACCCTCGGCGCCATCGCCGCCTTTGCCCTGCTGGCACTGCTCTGCCCCTTTGCGCCGAACGTCGAGACGCTCTACCTGTTGCGCCTGCTGCAAGGCTTCGCCGGCGGCTGCATGCCGCCAATGCTGATGACCGTGGCGCTGCGCTTCCTGCCGCCGGGTATCAAGCTTTACGGCCTGGGTGCCTATGCGCTGACCGCCACCTTCGCGCCCAATCTCGGCATGCCCCTGGCGGCGCTGTGGACCGAATTCGTCGGCTGGCACTGGGTGTTCTGGCAGGTCATTCCACTCTGCGCCGTGGCGCTCGCTGCCGTCGCCTGGGGCATCCCGCAGGACCCGCTGCGCCTGGAACGCTTGCGTCAGTTCGACTACCTGGGCCTTTCACTTGGCTTGCCGGGCATCCTCATGCTGGTGATCGGCCTCTTGCAGGGCGAGCGCCTGGACTGGTTTGAGTCGGACCTGATCACCCTGCTGGTGATCGGCGGCGCCGGGCTGCTGGCGGCGTTCTTCGTCAACGAGTGGACGCATCCGCTGCCGTTCTTCCGCCTGGACATCCTCAAGCGGCGCAACTTCACCCACTCGCTGATCACCCTCGCCGGCGTGCTGGTGGTGCTCGGCGCGTGCTCCGGCGTGCCGGCGTCGTACCTGGCCTCGGCCCACGGTTATCGCCCGCTGCAATCGGCGCCAATGGCGCTGCTGGTGGCGCTGCCGCAGCTGATCTCCCTGCCGCTGGTGGCCGCGCTGTGCAATATCCCACGCGTGGATTGCCGCTGGGTGCTGGCCATCGGCATCAGCCTTTGCGGGCTCTCGGCCTTCGGCATGAGCCAGCTGACCAGCGAGTGGACGCGGGAGAACTTCTACGCCCTGCTGGCGCTGCAGATCATCGGCCAGCCGATGGCCGTGGTGCCGCTGCTGATGTCCGCCACCAGCGTCGTCGCGCCCATCGAAGGGCCGTTCGCCTCGGCCTGGTTCAACAGCGTGCGCGGCTTCTCCGCAGTGCTGGGCAGCGCCATCGTCTCGTTCCTCATGACCTGGCGCGAGCACTACCACTCAAACCGCCTGGTCGACCACCTGGGCAACGCCTCGCAAGCCCTCGGCCTGCGCCTTGAACAACTGGGCGGCGCCGAGAACGTCAGCCGGCTGGCCGGGCAGGTGCGCGGTCAGGCCGGCGTGCTCGCCGCGTCCGACACCCTGCTGGCGATGTCCTGGCTGGCCGCCGCCCTGCTCGTCCTGATTCCCCTGATGCCGCTGCGGGTCTACCCGCCGCGCCCCGTCGTTCCTGCTCATTGAAAGGTCTGCCCATGTCGAAACTGAATTCCCGTCGCGGCAGTCTGGCCCTGGTTGCCGTGCTGCTGCTCGCCCTTGTCGTCTACCTGCTGCTGCGCCTGCTCGGCCCGAGCCGTGAGCAGAGCACGGACGATGCCTACGTCCACGCGGACTTCACCCTGGTGGCGCCGAAGGTCGCCGGATTCATCGAGGAAGTGCTGGTGGACGACAACCAGTCGGTGAAGGCGGGGCAGGTCCTGGCGCGCATCGACGCCCGCGACTACCGCACCGCGCTGGCCGCTGCCGAAGCCGACGTGCTGGCCGCCGAGGCGCGTCACCACCACGTCGCTGCCGACCTGGAACGCCAGCAGGCAGTGATTGCCCAGACCGCGGCCCAGGTACAAGCCGACCTGGCCGCGCTGACCTTCGCCTCGCAGGAACTCAACCGCTACCAGCACCTCGCCAGCCAAGGCGCCGGCACCTTGCAGAACGCCCAGCAGGCGCGCTCGCGTGTCGACTCGGCGAAAGCCGTGCTCGACAAGAACAAGGCCGCCGCCCTCGCCGCCCGCAAGCAACTCGACGTGCTGCTGGCCCAGCAGGCCGAAGCCCTCGGCGCGCTGAAACGCGGCCAGGCGCAGTTGCAGCAGGCGCAACTGAACCTGTCGTATACGGAAATCCGTGCGCCCTTCGACGGCATGGTCGGCCGCCGTGCCGTGCGCGTGGGCGCCTACACCACACCGGGTAATGCATTGCTGGCCGTGGTGCCGCTGCAGGATGCCTATGTGGTCGGCAATTTCCAGGAAACCCAGCTCACCGACGTCCAGCCCGGCCAGATGGTCGAGATCAGCATCGACACCTTCCCCGGCGAGAAACTGCGCGGCCACGTCGACAGCATCGCCCCGGCCACCGGCCTGAGCTTTGCGCCGATCGCGCCGGACAACGCCACCGGCAACTTCACCAAGATCGTCCAGCGCATCCCGGTGAAGATCGTTCTCGACGCCGACCAGCCGCTGCGCGACAAGCTGCGTGTGGGTATGTCGGTCATCGCGCGGATCGACACCGGCAAGCACGCCGACGGTGAGCAGAAGGTGGCCGTGCAATGATCGCCAAACGCGCGCCTCTCTTTCTAACTCTGCTCGCACTCGGCGCCTGCAGCGTCGGCCCGGACTTCCAGCGCCCGGACGATGCCGACGCGGTGAGCTGGTCCGCCCGGCGTGGTGATGCACCGAGCCAGGCACTCAATGCGCCGCTGGAAGCGCAGTGGTGGACGCTGCTGGGCGACCCGCAGCTCAACGACCTGCAACGCCGAGTGGCGGATGCCAACCTCGACCTGCGCGAAGCCGATGCGCGCCTGCAGCAGAGCCGGGCGATCCGCCAGGCACTGGGCGGCGATGCCGTGCCCAACATCGGCGCAGACCTGGGCTACCAGCGCAAGCGCAACAGCGAGGTCGGCCTGAACGACCCGTCCGGCAAAGCCGGCAAGGACAACTTCAACCAACTCGACGGTGGCTTCGACCTGTCGTGGGAGCTGGACTTCTGGGGCCGCGTGCGCCGCGAGCTGGAGGCCGCCGACGCCAACGTGCAGGCCACCGAGGCAAGCCGCCGCGACGTATTGGTTTCGGTGCTCGCCGAGACCGCACGCAACTACCTGCAACTGCGCGCCGAGCAAGACCTGGAAGCCATCATCCGCAGCAACCTCGAGATCGCCCAGCGCAGCCTGGACCTCACCCGCCTGCGCCGCGCAGACGGCGTCGCCACCGGGCTGGACGTGGCCGAAGCGCTGACCCAGGTGGCCAGCATCGAGGCACGCCTGCCCGACAGCCAGAAGCGCCAGGCGCGACTGATCAACGCCCTGGGCTACCTGCTTGGCGAAGCGCCCGGCGCACTGCAAGCTGAGCTCGCCCAGGCCAAGCCGGTGCCGCAGCCACCGCGCAACGTGCCAGTCGGCCTGCCCTCGGAACTGGCCCAGCGCCGCCCGGACATCCGCCGTGCCGAGGCAACGTTGCACGCCGCTACCGCCAGCATCGGCGTGGCCAACGCGGACTTCTACCCGCGCATCAGCCTAAATGGCAGCTTCGGTTTCCAGGCGTTGCAGCTGTCGAACTTCGGCGACTGGAACAGCCGCACCTTCGGCATTGGCCCGAGCCTGTCGCTGCCGATCTTCGAAGGCGGCCGGCTGAAGGGCATGCTCGCCCTGCGCGAGGCGCAGCAGCAGGAATCGGCCATCGCCTACCGCCGCACCGTGCTCAACGCCTGGCGCGAAGTGGACGATGCGCTCACCGACTACGCCGCCGACCAACGCCGCCTGGCCAGCCTGGACAGCGCTGCCGAACACGGCCGCACCGCCCTGGCCAACGCCCGCGAACAATACAAGGCCGGTGCGGTGGACTTCCTCAACGTGCTCAGCGCCCAGCGCGAACTGCTGGCCACCGAGGAACAGCAGGTGCGCGGCCGCGAAGCCGTGGCGACCACCCTCGTGCTGCTCTACAAGTCACTGGGTGGCGGCTGGCAGCAGGCCGAGGAAAGCGCCCAATCCCTGTAGCAGCGAGCTTGCTCGCGAACGCATCGCACCTTGAGACGCCGGCGTGCGTCGGATTGGCGAGCAAGCTCGCTCCTAGGAAAGCGCCCCGTGCAGAAACGAAAAAGCCCCGCAGATGCGGGGCTTCTTTCTGGCTCGGCGATCAGGCCGCCGAGTCGGCGTCCGCCTTGCTGCGGCGCGGCTTCTTCTTGCCGGCCAGCAGGTGCGAGAAAACCGCGTGCAGGTCGCCGGAGGCGCCGTCCACGTCCAGGTTCAGCTTGTCGTCGATGTGCGCCATGTGGTGCATCATCAGGGTCACGGCCTTTTCCTTGTCGCCCTTCTCGATGGCGTCGAGGATTTCGTTGTGCTCGTCGAACGAGCAATGCGAGCGGCCGCCACTTTCGTACTGGGCGATGATCAGCGAGGTCTGCGACACCAGGCTGCGCTGGAACACCACCAGCGGGGCGTTCTTCGCCATCTCGGCCAGCTTGAGGTGGAATTCGCCGGAGAGGCGGATGCCGGCGCCACGGTCGCCACGGGCAAAGCTGGACTGCTCCTGCTTGACCATGTCGCGCAACTCGGCCAGAGCGTCACCGCTGGCGTTGTCCACGGCCAGTTCGGTGATCGCGCGCTCGACGGTGCGGCGGGCGAAGAGGATCTGCCGGGCTTCGTCGATGCTCGGGCTGGCCACCACCGCACCACGGTTCGGGCGCAGCAGCACGACCTGCTCGTGGGCCAGGCGCGACAGGGCGCGACGGATGATGGTGCGACTAACGCCGAAGATTTCACCCAGGGCTTCTTCGCTCAGCTTGGTACCGGGCGCCAGACGCTGCTCGAGGATGGCGTCGAAAATATGCGCGTAGACGATTTCGTCCTGAGTGCCGCTGCGCGCCTTGCCATTGCGCGGCTGCTTCCTGATCTGTTGCAACTGGTCGGTCATCGGAGTCGAACCCTGCTCAGCCGGTGCGAACCGGCGCGAAATCCGTGGGGGCTGGAGTGAAGCTGGCCGCGGGCCAGGCATGGCGCACAGTGTACACAAAGTGGCCACTATCGTGCAGCCGTCATGATCGACTCGCCGTCAACCCCAGAGCCCCGGGGCACAGGAGCTTGGCCAAGGCCAACCTGCGACCATTCCGACGCTTTGCTTGTAAAAATCTTTCAGCAAGACACTAAACATTATTTGAACTTTTTGTACACAACTGCATAATCGCGGCGTGACTTCCTGACCCAAAGGTCAACATTCACACCCTCACAACTCTTTCCGTTAGCGCAAGGGACGCAGGTGAACCAGCCGACGGCAAGGGACCAACAACAAGAGCGTTGAGGAGTACCGCTGTGGAAAGCACCAAACAAGAACAACAAGCCTTTGCATCCAGTCCCCCCGCCACCGGCCTGCTCGAACGCCTGTTCAAGCTGAGCCAGCATGGCACCACCGTGAAGACCGAACTCGCCGCGGGTCTCACGACTTTCATCACCATGGCGTACATCATCTTCGTCAACCCCAACATCATGGCCGACGCGGGCATCGATCACGGCGCCGCCTTCGTGGCTACCTGCCTGGCCGCCGCGCTGGGCTGCTTCCTCATGGGCCTGTACGCCAACTGGCCGGTGGGCCTGGCGCCGGGCATGGGCCTCAACGCTTTCTTCACCTACACCGTGGTCAAGACCATGAACTACAGCTGGGAGATCGCACTGGGTGCAGTGTTCATCTCCGGTATCGCGTTCATGATCCTGACCTTCTCGCGTATTCGCGAGTGGCTGCTCAATAGCATCCCGGTCAGCCTGCGCTTCGCCATGGGCGCCGGCGTCGGCCTGTTCCTCGGCCTGATCGGCCTGAAAACCGCCGGCATCGTGGTTGCCAGCCCCGCCACCCTGGTTCACCTGGGTGACCTGACCAGCCCCGGCCCGCTGCTCGCCGCCATCTGCTTCCTGATGATCGCGGTGCTGGAATACCGCCGCGTGTTCGGCGGCATCCTGATCAGCATCCTCACTGTCACCGTGGCCGGCATCGCCTTAGGGATAGTCAAGTTCGGCGGCGTGTTCTCCATGCCGCCGAGCCTGGCGCCAACCTTCCTGGCGATGGATATCTCCGGCGCGTTCAACGTGACCATGATCAGCGTGATCCTGGCCTTCCTCTTCGTGCATATGTTCGACACCGCCGGCACCCTGATGGGCGTAGCCCAGCGCGCGCACCTGGTGCGCGAGGACGGTCGCATCGAGAACCTGTCGAAAGCGATGAAGGCCGACAGCACCTCCAGTGCCTTCGGCGCGGTGCTCGGCGTACCGCCAGTGACCAGCTACGTTGAGAGCGCGGCCGGTGTCGCTGCCGGTGGCCGTACTGGACTGACCGCCGTGGTAGTCGGCGTGCTGTTCGTCGCGGCGATGTTCTTCGCCCCGTTGGCCGGCATGATCCCCGCCTACGCCACCGCCGGCGCGCTGATCTACGTTGCGATGCTGATGATGGGCGGTATGGCCCACATCGACTGGAACGAGCACACCGAGACCATCCCGGCGATCGTCACCGTGATCATGATGCCGCTGACCTTCTCGGTCGCCGACGGTATCGCGCTGGGCTTCGTGACCTACGTGGCGATGAAGGTCTTCACCGGCCGCCACAAGGACGTGACCATCAGCCTGTACGCGCTGTGTGCGATCTTCGTGGCGAAGTTCATCTTCCTCTGAGCCGCCGCCGCGTCTGATAGAAACTAAGACCCCGGCGATTGCCGGGGTTTTGGTTTCCGTTCGCGGCCTGATCAAGTCCTGAACCGCTGTATCGTGATCAGGACGAGGCGTCAGGGACCCTCACTTTGAAACTGAACTCCGTGCCGACGCCCAGGCGACTCTTGACGCTAATGTCGCCCCCCATCAGTGTCACCAGGCTTTTGCACAAGGCCAGCCCCAGTCCAGACCCCCCTTGTCCGATACGCAGCCCATCGAGATCATAGGAAAACGGCTCGAAAAGATGCGCCAACTCGACATCGGAAATGCCAACTCCCGTGTCGATCACATCCACCTGAACCTCTACCATTCCCTGGCCCTTCCCCCTGGCGCAAAGCCGCACAATCACGCTTCCCTGCTCAGTGAACTTGACCGCGTTGCCCAACAGATTCTCCATTATCTGCCGCAGACGTGGCGCGTCGCACCAGACTCGCGGCTGCAGAGCAAGGTCGAAGTTGGTTTCCAGGCTTATTCCCTTGGAGGCGGCAGAGTCGGCTACCGATTCAACCTGACGGGAGACCAGAGTTCGTAAATCGGTCTCTTCCACGTTCAATTGAAGCCGCCCGGATTTGGCCCGATTGAGTAACTGCAGGTCGTCCAGAACATGCAACAGATTGCTGGCCTGCGAGCGGGCGACCAGAAGGGGTTCGCGCCGGCGCCTGGCGTCGTCCTGATTCAGTGCAAGGTCAATCATGGCGACAATGGTCTGGATAGGTCCCTGCATCTCGCTCCCCATCCCCGCCAGGAACTGCGTCTTTCCCCTGCTGATGGATTCAATGCGGGCATTGGCATTGCGCAACGCGCGGACCAGATCATCCTGGTCGGTGATATTGATCGCCCCGCAAATAGCACCCAGCAACGTTCCGGTGCCGTCTCGATACGGCCGCCCCCAATGATGGAATACCCTGCGGCCCTTGACCGTACGCAACTCGACATCCGAGTCGTAAGGTTCGCCTCGCGCAATATTCGCAATCATCCTTTCGCGAAGAAAGTCCCACTCATTGGAGTCGCTAAAAACCCCCAACTCGCCGACCCAACTGCCAACGACGGCCTCCAGGGGCAACCCCAGATAGCTCAACGCCGTTGCATTGCAGTAGCGCACCCGACCATCCAGCCCACGCACGCTCATCGGGTAGGGAAGCGAGTCGATCATGTGGCGCAGAAGCTCGAATTCCCGCTTCTGCTCATCGTCAAGCTCCGATTCACCTCCCCCCTCTTCCTTTGCGCCTCCCTCGACCAGCCCGTGGCGCCGGCCGATATCGACCAGCTCCACCAGCGATTTGGCGTGCAGCTTCTGCATAAGACGCACTTTGTAGGTGCTCACGGTCTTGTCGCTGATAGACAACTGATCGGCGATGGCAATGTTGCTCAAGCCTTGGGCCAGCAATTGCAGCACGCTCAGTTCACGCACCGAGAGGTCCTTGAGCAGGCCGCCATGCCCCGCCTCCTCCGCAGCATTCACACTGCCCAGGGCGTGGCTGGGGAAGTAGCTGTGCCCCTGGGCGATGGCTCGCACCGCCTCGCGCACGGCCTGCGGGTCCTCCTGCTTGCTGACGAAGCCGGCAGCGCCGGCCGTCAGGCAGCGGCCGGCGAAATACTCGGAGTCCTGGGAAGTGAGCACCAGCACCTTGACCGGCGACTCCTGGGCCACCAGGCGTTGCAGTACCTCCAGGCCACCCAGCCGCGGAATCGACAGTTCGAGGATCATCAGGTCCGGCTTGCACAGGCGCGCCTGGTGCAACGCATCGGGGCCGTTGTCCGCCTCGCCGACTACCTCGTGCCGGTCCGCCTCCATCATCAGGCGCAGCGCATGGCGGGTAACCGGTTGTTCATCGACGATCAGGATTCTGCTCATGCCACTTCTCACGAATTCGGTATCTCTCCTTCTAGTCCAACTACCGCGTTTGCGCCCATAAAACCCAGGCATATTGCTGAATGACGGGCAAAAAAAAGCCCGCAGTGTGGGCGGGCCGAGGAAGACTCCACGAAGAGTCCGGGGGAAGACCTACGGGCGGGGACTAGCTACCGCGATAGGTGGAATAGCTGTAGGGGGAAATCAGCAGCGGCACATGGTAGTGGTCGCTTTCCGAGGCAATGCCGAAGCGCAGCACGACCTGGTCGAGGAACGCCGGCTGGGGCAGCTCCACGCCACGGGCGCGGTAGTAGTCGCCGGCATTGAACAGCAGCTGGTAGACGCCGGCGCGGAAATCCTCGCCCTGCAGCAGCGGCTCGTCGCAGCGGCCGTCATCATTGGTCACGCGGGTGGCGATCAGCTCGAGCTGCTGGCCCTCGACACGGAACAGTTCGATCTTGATGCCATGGCCCGGGCAGCCGTGGGCGGAATCCAGTACGTGAGTGGTCAAGCGTCCCATGGGCTATCGGTGTCTGACGGCGGCGCCGGCGGACACCTTCCTCCTCTGTCTTGTTGATCGATATCGGCGCACTGCTCCATTGAACAGTACGCGGGTGCTTTTGGTCGGACCGAATATACCCAGCGACATGACCAATTGTATACAAAAAAGTGTTCCATCACGGCAAAAAGCAGCTTTTCCCGAAGCTGTACCGGCGTGCAGAAGCAGCCAACCATCAGCCGCAGACTGCGCCATTGCATGGCATCCAGCGCATTCGCAGCCACTGCGGGGGAGGCCGATGGATTGAAACGACCGTTGCGCGGATTGTATTTACAGACCGCCCGACATTTTGTATACAATGCACACATCACGGCAGCGCACGGTCTACCGACCCGGCGCCGACCGCCAACCACAAGAAGGAACACTGCAGTGAGCGCTGACTATCCACGCGACCTGATCGGTTACGGCAACAACATTCCCCACCCGCACTGGCCGAACGATGCGCGCATCGCCCTCTCCTTCGTCCTCAACTACGAGGAAGGCGGCGAGCGCAACATCCTGCACGGGGATGCCGAGTCCGAAGCCTTCCTCTCCGAGATGGTCGCCGCCCAGCCGCTCAAGGGCGAGCGCAACATGTGCATGGAATCGCTCTACGAATACGGCAGCCGTGCCGGCGTATGGCGCCTGCTCAAGCTCTTCAAAAAGTACGACCTGCCGCTCACCGTGTTCGCCGTGGCCATGGCCGCCCAGCGCCACCCGGAAGCGATCCGCCAGATGGTCGCCGACGGCCACGAGATCTGCAGCCACGGCTACCGCTGGATCGACTACCAGTACATGGACGAGGCGCAGGAACGCGAACACATGTTCGAGGCCGTGCGCATCCTCACCGAGCTGACCGGCCAGCGCCCGCAGGGCTGGTACACCGGCCGCCTGGGCCCGAACACCCGCCGCATCGTCCGCGAGGACGGCAACTTCCTCTACGACTCCGACACCTACGACGACGACCTGCCCTACTGGGACCCGGCGAGCACCGCCGAGAAACCGCACCTGGTGATCCCCTACACCCTGGACACCAACGACATGCGCTTCACCCAGGTGCAGGGCTTCAACAAGGGCGACGACTTCTTCGAATACCTCAAGGACGCCTTCGACGTGCTCTACGCCGAGGGTGCCGAGGGCGCGCCGAAGATGCTCTCCATCGGCATGCACTGCCGCCTGCTGGGCCGTCCGGCGCGCATGGCCTCGCTGGAGCGCTTCATCCAGTACGTTAAGGGTCACGAGAAGGTGTGGATCACCCGCCGCGTCGACATCGCCAAGCACTGGCACGAGAACCACCCGTTCAAAGCGCAGGAGAACAAGGCATGAGCCGCTTCCAGACCCTGACCCCGGCCAGCCTCGACCGCGCCGCCTTCGTCGCCACCTTCGCCGACATCTACGAGCACTCCCCGTGGGTCGCCGAGAAGGCCTATGACCTGGGCGTCGACGACAGCCTGAACGACATCGAACTGCTGCAGCAACGCATGGCCGACATCCTCCTGTCCGCCAGCCATGAAGCGCAGCTGGCGCTGATCAACGCGCACCCGGACCTCGCCGGCAAGGCCGCGATCCGTGGTGAGCTGACCGCCTCCAGCACCGCCGAACAGGCCGGTGCCGGTATCCAGGACTGCACCGCCGAAGAATTCGCCCGCTTCACCGAACTCAACGACGCCTACAAGGCCAAGTTCGGCTTCCCCTTCATCAAGGCGGTGAAGGGCAGCAACCGCCACCAGATCCTGGCTGCGTTCGAAGAGCGCATCCACAACACGCCGGAGCAGGAGTTCCAGACCGCCCTGGCGGAGATCAACAAGATCGCGATGTTCCGCCTGCAGCAGCTCTGAGCCAGCGGACCTTCACTCCCCCTCCCCTGGGAAGGGGCCCATGCGAATAACGAAATAAGAAGACCAGCCATGCGTACCCTGAAGATCGAGCCATTGACCAAGGAAGCCTTCGCCCCGTTCGGTGATGTCATCGAGACCGAAGGCAGCGACTTTTTCATGATCAACAACGGCTCCACCCGCCGTTATCACAAGCTCGCCACCGTCGAAACGGCGCAGCCCGATGACCAGGCGATCATCAGCATCTTCAGCGCCGAATCCCTGGAGATGCCCTTGCGCATCCGCATGCTGGAACGTCACCCGCAGGGCAGCCAGGCGTTCATTCCGCTGCTCGGCAACCCCTTTCTGATCGTGGTCGCGCCCCTTGGCGATGTACCTGTATCGGGCCTCGTCCGCGCTTTCCTGTCCAACGGCAAGCAGGGCGTCAATTACCACCGCGGCGTCTGGCACCACCCGGTGCTGACGATCGAAAAGCGGGATGACTTCCTGGTGGTCGATCGCAGCGGTTCTGGCAACAACTGCGACGAGCATTTCTTCACCGAGGACGAACAGCTCCTCCTCGACCCCCAAGCAAACTAATAAGAGAGGCCCGCCTGCCGCGACGGCGGCACCCGGGCAAGAGGTAAAAAACTGTGGAAGCACATCTCATCGAATGGCTGAACCTGCTGGTCCGCTGGGTCCACATGATTGTGGGCATTGCCTGGATCGGCGCTTCGTTCTACTTCGTCTGGCTGGAGAACAACCTCAATCGCGCCAACCCGCGCGAGGGGCTTTCCGGTGATCTCTGGGCGATCCATGGTGGCGGCATCTACCACCTGGAGAAGTACAAGCTCGCCCCGCCGAAAATGCCGGACAACCTGCACTGGTTCAAATGGGAGGCCTACTCCACCTGGATGTCGGGTGTCTGCCTGCTGACCATCGTGTTCTACCTGAACCCGACCCTGTACCTGATCGCCCCGGGCAGCGACCTGGCTCCGGCCGCCGCCGTGGCCATCGGCATCGGCTCGCTGATCGCCGGCTGGTTCGTCTACAGCACCCTGTGCGATTCGCCGCTGGGCAAGAAACCCGCCCTGCTCGGCGCCATCCTGTTCGGCCTGCTGGTCCTCGCCGCCTACCTGCTCAGCCAGGTGTTCAGCGGTCGCGGTGCCTACCTGCACGTGGGCGCCATCATCGGCACCATCATGGTGGGCAACGTGTTCCGCGTGATCATGCCGGCCCAGCGCGCGCTGGTTAAGGCCATCGAGGAAGGCCGCGAGCCCGACCCGGTACTACCGGCAAAAGGCCTGCTGCGTTCGCGCCACAACAACTACTTCACCCTGCCGGTGCTGTTCATCATGATCAGCAACCACTTCCCGAGCACCTACGGCAGCCACTACAACTGGCTGATCCTGACCTGCATCGCGGCGCTGGCAGTGATCGTGCGTCACTACTTCAACACCCGCCACGAAGGCAATGGCATGGCCTGGGCCCTGCCCGCCGGCGCCGTCGGCATGATCGCCCTGGCCTTCGTCACCGGCCCGAACTGGCCAACCAGCGACGCCTCCTCTACCGCGCAAGCTCAGAAGATCGAGTACCAGCCGCTGCCGGAAACCGCCGTTGGCGGCAAGACCCCGGCCGAACGCGCCAAGGACGAGGAAGCCGCCAAGGCCGCTGCCGCCCAGCAGGCTCAGGCCGCTCCGACCCAGGCGTCCACCGCCGCGGGCTCGACCGAAGGCTTCGACAAGGTCCATCACGTCATCCAGGAACGCTGCGCCGTCTGCCACTCGGCCAAGCCGACCAGCAATCTGTTCAGTACCGCGCCGGCCGGCGTGATGTTCGACACCCCGCAGCAGATCCAGCAGCTCGCCCCGCGCATCCAGGCGCAGGCCGTGGCTTCGCAGGTCATGCCGCTGGGCAACATCACGCAGATGACCCCGGAAGAGCGCAAGCTCGTTGGAGACTGGATCTCCAAGGGTGCCCAGGTTAATTGAGCCTGCGGCACGGCCAGAAGAACCGCACCTTCGGGTGCGGTTTTTTTATGTCTGTACAAAAGTCCGGCATGGCTCGGCGGGTCCGCGATTGCCATCCGCTGCCCCCCTTGAAACAAAAAATGTAGTCCACTCGACCAATGGCTACAGAATTGCTGAAACCAGGAAACACGCGACCTAGAGCCATCCAGCACTGCAGAGACAAAACATGACCGACGAGTTGTATACAAAAATCGATTGAACGTAATACACATCGCGTTTATAAAGTCCCGCACCGCTTCACCCGCTCGGCCCCGGGGGTGAGATCGGCCAGTACTTCCCGGTTGTCGTGCCCGTCCGGCAACCAGCGACTGACAACAATAAAAACCGAGGTGTTGCATGTCCGTGGTAACTGAGCGCTCCCCTACCGGCTCGCCCGTCGACCAGCGTTTGCCCTTGCTGCAGCTGCTGCTGGTCGGCTTCCAGCACGTTCTCCTGATGTATGGCGGCGCCGTCGCCGTACCACTGATCGTCGGCCAGGCCGCCGGTCTCTCCCGTGAAGAAATCGCCTTCCTGATCAACGCCGACCTGCTGGTCGCCGGCATCGCCACGCTCGTGCAATCGCTCGGCATCGGCCCGGTGGGCATCCGCATGCCGGTGATGATGGGCGCCAGTTTCGCCGCCGTGGGCAGCATGGTCGCCATGGCCGGGATGCCCGGTGTGGGCATGACCGGCATCTTCGGCGCGACCATCGCCGCCGGCTTCTTCGGCATGCTCATCGCGCCGTTCATGAGCCGCATCGTGCGCTTCTTCCCGCCGCTGGTAACCGGCACCGTGATCACCTCCATCGGCATGTGCCTGTTCCCGGTGGCGATCAACTGGGCCGGCGGCGGCAAGGCAGCCGCCAACTTCGGCGCCATCGAATACCTCGCCCTGTCCTCCTTCGTGCTGGCAGTGATCCTGCTGATCAACCGCTTCCTGAAGGGCTTCTGGGTCAACGTCTCGGTGCTGATCGGCATGCTGCTGGGCTACATCATCGGCGCCAGCATGGGCATGGTCAGCCTGGACGGCATCGAGCAGCGCCCGTGGTTCGACATCGTCACGCCGCTGCATTTCGGTGCCCCGGAATTCCACCTGGCTCCGGTGCTGTCGATGTGCCTGGTGGTGGTGATCATCTTCGTCGAGTCCACCGGCATGTTCCTCGCCCTGGGCAAGATCACCGAGACCGAAATCTGCCCCAACCGCCTGCGCCGTGGCCTGTTGTGCGATGCCAGCGCGTCGTTCGTCGCCGGCTTCATGAATACCTTCACCCACTCCTCGTTCGCCCAGAACATCGGCCTGGTGCAGATGACCGGCGTGCGCAGCCGCTACGTCACCGCCGCCGCCGCGCTGTTCCTGATCGCCCTGTCGCTGCTGCCCAAGGCCGCCTTCCTGGTCGCCTCGATTCCGCCCGCCGTCCTGGGCGGCGCCGGCATCGCCATGTTCGGCATGGTCGCTGCCAGCGGCATCCGCATCCTTCATGAGGCGGACATCGTCGATCGCCGCAACCAGTTGCTGGTGGCGGTGAGCATCGGGATGGGAATGGTGCCGGTGGTACGCCCGGACTTCTTCGCCGCGTTGCCCCAATGGATGGAGCCGATCACCCATAGCGGCATCGCGATGACCGCGATCTGGGCCGTGGTGCTGAACATCCTCTTCAACATACTCGGCGAACAAGGCCGCGACGCCCTCTGCGGGCATCACTGAAACCCTTTTGCGGGCGCCCCGGGCGCCCGCACCCAAGCCGCGTCCAACTCCTTCGCGGCTTTTTTTCGCCTGCGATTCTTAGTAGGAACGGGCTAGCCCCTGGAGCCTCAGGCTTCCGGCCGGTAGCCCAGGCGCAGGCCGCCCCACTGGCGCCCACGCACGTAGATCGGCACCGAGAGGTCGTGCATCAGCTCGCCGGTATCGCGGCAGTAGGTCTGTAGCAGCATGGGCTGGTTGTGGCTGCCGCAGCGCACCCCGGTGCGGTCGTTGAACAGGCGCTTGCTGCGGCTCTTCAGCATGTCCACCTGCAGGTCGCCGCTGGGCGGATGGCTGAACGCCTGGTTGTGCGTCGGCACGTAACCCTCGGCGGTACAGGCGATGGCGAACACCAGCCCTTCATGGCGTTGCAGCAGGTCTTCCTGGATGCGCGGCAGCACCTCATCGGTGTAACGGTCGAAACGCGTACGGAATTTCTGCGGCCGAGTGCCCGGCATCGGCTGGTAGTCGCGGTCGAACAGATCCTCCGGGCCGATGCGCCCCGTGTCGATATCCGCCTCGAAACGCGCACCGATGGCCTGCGCACCGGCGCGGGCAAGGTCATAGACGCGCTGGTGATAGTCGTCCAGCGCCACCTCAGCCAGGCGCTCGCTGATCATCTCCGCCTGGGTTTCCAACTGCACCGCCGCGTCCGCCAACCGGTGCGTCTGCTCGTCGCTGGCGCGCAGGTCGCCGCGCACCTGCTCGACGGCGGCGAACAGGCTGTCCAGCTGGTTACGGTTGATCTCCGCGCCTTCGGCAATCTCGGTGATCTGGGTCTCCACCGTGGCGGCCAGCCCGGCGATGTCCTGCAACTGCCGGCCAGTACTTTCCACCTGGCTGACGCCCAGGCCCAGGTCATCGGTGAGCTGGCGAATCTGCTCCACCACCTCGCCGGTCTGGCGCTGGATATCCTCGATCATCTGCCCGACTTCGTCGGTAGCCTCGGCGGTGCGTCCAGCCAGGCCGCGCACCTCTTCGGCGACCACCGCAAAGCCGCGCCCATGCTCGCCCGCGCGAGCCGCCTCGATGGCGGCATTGAGCGCGAGCAGGTTGGTCTGGCTGGCGATGGACTGGATCACCTGGGTCACGCGCTGGATGTCCTCGCTGCGCGCATTCAGCGTCTCGATCAGCACGCGGCTGGCACTGGCGCGCTGGCTCAGCTGGCGCATGCAATCGATAGCGGCGTGCAACTCGCTGCGCCCGGCATCGCTGCCGGCGCGGGCGAGCGTGGCTGCCTCCTTCGCCTGGCGGGCCAGATTCGACGTAGCCCGCTCGGTATGGATCATCACCTCGGCGCTGCCGACGATCTGCTCGGCCGCCACCACCTGGGACTCCAGCTTCTCCACCAGGCGCTGCACCGAGAAGGACACCCCGGCGGCGGACAGCGCATTGCGACTGGTGCCCTGGGACAGCTCGCGGGTCAGCTCCGCGACGTCCGGCAATACCGCCAGCGCACCGGCCGGGGCCGCCCGCTCGGGAACGAACCATGGCCCCCAGAGCAGCACCGCGGCCAGCAGCAGGCACAACGACAACGGCCAGCCGCCCAGCGCCTGGGCGATGAACAGCAGCACCAGGCCGCACGTCTGCAGGGTAAGGATGAGGACGATACGCGGGCGCGCGATATCCATGGCGGCAGCTCTCTTCTGGCGGGCCCTACCGCTGCACAGCGCAGGCACGCTGCCGGGAAGCCCGATTATTCTTGTCAGAGCCATTAGGCCGCCTGCTTCACGCGGCGGCTATCGTTCCTTAGTGGTAGACGAGGCGCTGCTTGAGTCGCTACAGGCAGCTGCGCGCCGCCAGGTTGATCGCATCGTCCGGACTCGGCGAATGGCGGCGATAGAGCACCACATCACTTCCCTTGTCCGCTGCCGTAGCCTCCAGCAACGCCTCGGGGCTATCGCTCGCTGTGGCCGGCATCAGCAGCCGGTAGCCAAAGCGGATTTCCTTCACCGCCGACGCCGAGCGAATTGCCTGCCATTTCGGCAACAGGCAGGTCATATAGACCGAGGGCGACTTGGCGCTTTCCATCCGCAACCCTGGCGCCTCCTCCTTCAGCTTGCCCGGCGAGGAACAGGCCGCCAGCAGGATCAGCGGGAGCATCAGCAATAGGCGTTTCATCGAATGAGATCCTTCTGTCAGGAACCCAGAGGGTAGCAGCTGCGTCGATGCTGACCGCTAGGCCAAGACAGACCGCCCGCCGGTTTCCGTGCGCGGAGCGGGCAACCCCGGTAAAATCTCCGCCCTTTCCGCGGTGCGAACGATTTCGCGCCCCAAGCGAAGCCAGATACGAAGCACCGATGACCACTGCCGCTCCGACCGCCACTACCCGCCCCGAGCCTTCCCGCCGCTTCAGCGTGGCGCCGATGATGGACTGGACCGACCGCCACTGTCGGTTCTTCCTGCGCCAGCTCTCCAGCCATGCCTTGCTCTACACGGAGATGGTCACCACCGGCGCCATCCTGCACGGCGATGCCGCGCGCTTCCTGCGTCACGACGAGTGCGAGCACCCGCTGGCCCTGCAACTGGGCGGCAGCAATCCGGCGGACCTGGCGGCGGCGGCGAAGATGGCCGAAGCAGCTGGCTACGACGAAGTGAACCTGAACGTCGGCTGCCCCAGCGACCGCGTGCAGAACAACATGATCGGCGCCTGCCTGATGGGCCACCCGGCGCTGGTGGCGGAGTGCGTGAAGGCCATGCGCGATGCGGTATCGATCCCGGTAACGGTCAAGCACCGCATCGGCATCAACGGCCGCGACAGCTATGAGGAACTCTGCGACTTCGTCGGCCAGGTGCGCGACGCCGGCTGCCGCAGCTTCACCGTGCACGCGCGCATCGCCATCCTCGAAGGCCTGTCGCCCAAGGAAAACCGCGAAATCCCACCGCTGCGCTACGACATCGCCGCGCAGCTCAAGCGCGACTTCTCGGAACTGGAAATCGTCCTCAACGGCGGCATCAAGACCCTGGAAGAATGCCGCGAGCACCTGCAGGTGTTCGATGGCGTGATGCTCGGCCGCGAGGCTTACCACAACCCCTACCTGCTGGCCCAGGTGGACGCCGCGCTGTATGGCTCGTCGGAGCCGGCCATCACCCGCGCGCAAGCCCTGGCGCGAATGCGCCCGTACATCGAGCGGCACATTGCCGAAGGCGGCGCAATGCACCATGTGACCCGCCACGTCCTTGGCCTGGCGCAGGGATTCCCTGGCGCACGGCGCTTCCGCCAACTGCTCTCGGTGGACGTTCACAAGACCAAGGATTCGCTGGGGTTGCTTGATCAGGCGGGAGAACTTCTCGCCGGTCACTGAGTCCCGTTGAGTGGCGCATCGGCCTCGGGTAAGGTCGATGCACTCTCTACGGAAGACGCGCCATGACCTCCAAGCTGGAACAACTCAAGCAATACACCACGGTTGTCGCCGATACCGGCGATTTCGACGCCATTGCCCGCCTGAAGCCGGTGGATGCCACCACCAATCCGTCGCTGCTGCTGAAGGCTGCCGCCCTGCCCCGCTACGCCGAGCACCTGGCACGCGCCACCGAAGGCGCGCAGGGTGACGCCGGCCTCGCCTGTGATCGCTTCGCCGTCGCCGTGGGCAAGGACATACTGGGCGTGATTCCGGGGCGCATCTCCACCGAGGTTGACGCCCGCCTGTCCTTCGATACCGAAGCCACGCTGCAGCGCGCCCATCGCCTGATCGACCTGTATGACCAGCAAGGCATCGGCCGCGACCGCGTGCTGATCAAGATCGCCTCCACCTGGGAAGGCATCCGCGCTGCCGAGCAACTGGAGCGCGAGGGCATCCAGACCAACCTCACCCTGCTGTTCTCCTTCGCCCAGGCCGCCGCCTGTGCCGACGCCGGTGTGTTCCTGATCTCGCCCTTCGTCGGGCGCATCTACGACTGGTACAAGAAGGCCAATAACCGCGACTACGTCGGCGCGGAAGATCCAGGCGTGCAGTCCGTTTCGCGCATCTATCGCTACTACAAGGCCAACGGCTACGACACCGTAGTGATGGGCGCCAGCTTCCGCAACCTCGGCCAGATCGAGCAGCTCGCCGGCTGCGACCGCCTGACTATAAGCCCGGACCTGCTGCAGCAATTGGCTGATGCCCAGGGCGAGCTGCCGCGCGCGCTGCAGCCCGGTGGTGGCGAGGCGCGCCAGGTTCTGGACGAGAGCACCTTCCGCTGGCAAATGAACGAAGACGCCATGGGCACCGAGAAGCTGGCCGAAGGCATCCGCCTGTTCGCCCGCGACCAGGAAAAGCTCGAGGCGCTGCTCGCCAACCGCTGAAAACTGCGGACGAGCAAATGCAAACCGGCGCCCCAGGGCGCCGGTTTGCATTTCAGCTCATCGAATCAGTGGCGCTCGAGCGCGCTCACCAGATCGTGGAAGGCCTCGCGGTTGGTCTCGTTCAGGCCCATCAGGATACGGTGGGCCTCGAGCACCTTACCGCGCACCACCTCCTCAGACTGGTCCTGGGGAGGCAGATCGGTCAGGCAATCCGAGCACGGAATCGGGCGATCGACGATGTTGAACACCTGATCGAAGCCCATCGACTGCAGCAACCGGGTGATGTCCGCGTTGGTGGTGACCAGCGTGGGCAACAGTCCGACCTTCTGCCGCGAGAGAATCGACAACTTCGCCAGGAGGCCCAGCGTGGTGCTGTCGATGCTCTGGGTTTCCGTGAGATCGATGATGATCGCCGAGAAATTCAACGCGGCGAAGATTTTTTCAATGGTGGCATCCAGCGCCGAACACAAGGTCAGTCGGACTTCGCCCACGAACTTCAGGACGAATGAGCCATCCTGCTCGGCGAACTGGATTTTACCGGTACTCATGCAAGGTTCCTGCTCAACACCAGCAAGGCAATATCATCCGGCATCTCGGACAACTTGGCCAGTCCGAAGACTTGACGCAGGCCATCCAGGGTTCCGCCGGCGGCGACGACCTGCTCGGGCAGTGCCGTCTCCTTTTCTTTCAGCGTAGCTCCCGGAAGGACATCGAGAATGCCGTCCGAGAACAGGGAAAGACTGAAGGATTTGGGAAGATCGAGGACATGATCCTCGTAAGTCGCTTCGTCGAACAGCCCAACCGGCAGGCCTCTGCCTTCCAGGTAACGGGCTTCGCCGTCGACATAGAGCACAGGCAACGGCAGGTGGCCAAGTTGGTGGAAAGGGAGCACAGGCACGGGCGGGCGCCCGCCGATGCTGTAGGTCAGGCGGTCGGTATCCAGGTCGATCACGCCGCCGAGCATGGTCACGTGCTTGCCCAGGTTGCAGTTGATCAGCCCGCGGTTGATGTGGCCGAGGACGTCCGACGGCTTGAATTCCGGCAGCATGTCGTTGCGCTTGGACTCGTACAGCAGCCGCGTGGTCATGAACTTCAGCAGCACGGTGACGAAGGCGGACGAGGCGCCGTGCCCCGAAACGTCGGCGAGATAGAAGCCGATGCGGCGGGGGCGGGCCACGGAGGAGACGATCCAAACAACAGCCGCTGGA
>OGQD01000281.1_pt1 | contig 41235 bp, 38 predicted proteins | sample 1553091 | NCBI WGS metagenome assembly OGQD01 (sample SAMEA2580290, study PRJEB22360) | human gut metagenome | biome: human gut; feature: human-associated habitat; material: faeces | place: Denmark | collected 2008/2010
CCAGTCCATGCGGGGGCCCGCCGCGTGCCGCTGGCCGGGCGGGTGTCGATGGACATGCTGATGGTGGACCTCACCGACCTGCCCGGGGCCGCCGTCGGCGACGCGGTGGAGCTGTGGGGCGCCAACCTGCCGGTGGACGAGGTGGCGCGGGCCGCCGGCACCATCGGCTACGAGCTGCTGACCAAGGTCACCGCGCGGGTGCCGCGTCGCTACCACACCTGAGCCTGGCGTCGTTGCGCATGGCGCATCCTACGGGTTCGTTCGTGTAGGAAAGCCTGTTCTAGCTCAGTCCGCTGGGCACCTTGAGCACGTCCAGCGCCAGGCATTCTTCCAGGCTTAGCTCGCCGCCTTCGCCCTGCAGCACGAAGCCGGAGCGCCCCTTCTGTTTGGCCCGGTACATCGCCTCGTCGGCCGACTTGTAGAGGCCGGCGAACTGCAGCGCGTGCTGCGGATAGAAGGCTGCGCCGATGCTGATGGTGACCGCCAGGCGGTTGGCGCCGTACATCACCGGTCGCGACAGTTCCGCGAGCAGGCGGGTGGCGACTTCCTCCACATGCTGGCGGGCGTCGGCGCCGCCTACCAGCACCGCGAATTCATCGCCGCCGAGGCGCGCCACCATGTCGTTGGCACGCATGTGCTCGCGCAGGCGCTGGCCTATGGTGCGCAGCATCAGGTCACCGGCGTCGTGGCCATAGCGGTCGTTGATCGGTTTGAAGTGGTCCAGGTCCACCAGCATCAGGGCCACCGATTCCTCGCGGCGCTGGGCGTCGGCCAGCGCCATCTCGGCGCGTTCGATCAGGTAGCGGCGGTTGGGCAGCTCGGTCAGCGGGTCGTGGAAGGCGGCGTGCTGCAGGCGCTCTTCGCGCTCGCTCAGCTGCTGGTTGGCCAGGGCCAGTTCGGCGGTGCGCAGGCGCACGGCTTCCTGCAGTTCGTCGGCGCTGGCCTGCATCTGCGCCAGGCGCGCGGTCTTCTCGCGATCGGCCTGGAGCATGGCCTCGGCCTTTTCCTGCTTGAGGGTCTGGATGCGGTAGGCCAGGGCGAAGGAGAACAGGATGGTTTCGGCGGCCACCGCCAGGGGGAACACGTAGGCGTTCCAGGTGGCCGGCTGGACGATGCCGGTGGAGCGCATCAGCGCCAGGCTGATGCTGCCGAGGATCAGGCCGTAGCCGAACAGGTAGAGCAGGGCGGGGAAGTAGCCCTGGCGCCAGCGGATCATCGCCGAGCCGAGGGCGGCGGGGATGCTGGTCAGCGACAGCAGGGCGATCAGCCAGGCGGCGGTGCCGCGCTGGCCGAAGCCGTCGAGCACCACCGCGATCACGTAGCAGGCGCAGGCGAAGCTCAGCAGGTGGTGCGCCCAGCGCACGTGGACGCGGGTCTGCAGCAGGGTCTGGGTGAAGCGGCAGGCGCAGAAGCCCCATAGCGAGGGCAGGGTGATGCGGTCCAGCCAGAACGGCACCGGCGCGCCCGGCCACAGGTACTGGAAGCCGTGGCCGCTCATGCTGACGATCAGCAGCAGGGCGCCGGCGGTGGTCAGCACGTACCAGAAGTAGGCGGAGTCGCGCAGGGTGAGGAAGATGAACAGGTTGTACAGCAGCAGGGCGGCGATGATGCCGTAGATCAGGCCCAGGCCGAGGTTCTCATGGTTGGCCAGGTGGTCCAGCGCATCCAGCTGCCAGACCTTGAGCGGGAAGGAGTTGCCGGCCGGGTCGTAGCTGCGCAGGTAGAAGGTCTGCGGTGTCTCGCCCAGTTCCGGCAGGCGCAGCACCGCGCGCCGGTAGTCGTGGTCGCGGCCCTCGGCGAAGCTCACCCGCTCGCCGGACTGGCGCAGGCTCCAGCCGCCCTGGCCGTCGGGCACATACAGCTGCAGGTCGAGCGGGGTCACCGCGCCGATCTCCAGCCACCACTGCGCCGGCGCGGTGGCCGCCCGCTGCAGTTCGATCCTGATCCACCAGGGATTGGCGTTCTGGCCGACGCTGGCGCGGCCGTCGGCCGGCCGGAAGCGCGCCTGCACGGCCGGGTCGGCCATGTCCTCGATGCCCAGCTCGCCACCGGCGTCTTCCAGCAGGGCGATATGCCCGTTCAGTTCCTGTCCGCTGCTGTCGGCCTGCAGCTGTATGGGCGCGGCCTGCAGCCGCCCGCCGAGCAGGCTCAGGCACAGCATCAGCAGCAGCGCATGCGCGAGAGGGCATCGCACCGGGTGGACTCCTTGAACCGGGTTCTGAATGGCGTGGGCAATTGGCCGGGAGTATAGCCATGGAAGTGATCGTGATCACAAACCGGCGGCAGGATACGCCCGAGCGCCCTGGTCGGATTCTGTATATTTTTTGTGCTATATTCCGCGCCCCGTGAGCGTCCGCCTGATCAAAAAATATGCAAGCCGCCAAGCCGCTGTTCGACTACCCGAAATACTGGGCCGAGTGTTTCGGGCCCGCGCCCTTCCTGCCGATGAACCGGGCGGAGATGGACCAGCTCGGCTGGGACAGCTGCGACATCATCATCGTCACCGGTGACGCCTACGTCGATCACCCGTCGTTCGGCATGGCCATCATCGGCCGCCTGCTGGAGGCCCAGGGCTTCCGCGTCGGCATCATCGCCCAGCCGGACTGGCGCTCGAAGGACGACTTCATGAAGCTCGGCCAGCCGAACCTGTTCTTCGGCGTGGCGGCGGGCAACATGGACTCGATGATCAACCGCTACACCGCGGACAAGAAGATCCGCAGCGACGACGCCTATACCCCGGGCGGTCTCGCCGGCAAGCGCCCGGACCGTGCCAGCCTGGTCTACAGCCAGCGCTGCAAGGAGGCCTACAGCCAGACCCCTGTGGTCCTCGGCGGCATCGAGGCCTCGCTGCGCCGCATCGCCCACTACGACTACTGGCAGGACAAGGTGCGCCGCTCGATCCTGATGGACGCCACCGCCGACATCCTGCTGTACGGCAACGCCGAGCGCGCCGTGGTGGAGATCGCCCAGCGCCTGGCCTTCGGCGAGCGGATCGAGCAGATCACCGACGTGCGCGGTACCGCCTTCGTGCGCCGCGACACTCCCGAAGGCTGGTTCGAGGTGGACTCCACCCGCATCGACCGCCCGGGCAAGGTCGACAAGATCATCAACCCCTACGTGAACACCCAGGACACCGCCGCCTGCGCCATCGAGCAGGAAAAGGGCGAGCAGGAAGACCCGAACGAAGCCAAGGTCGTGCAGCTGCTGGCACACCCGCGCCTGGAGCGCGAGCGTACGGTGATCCGCCTGCCGTCGTTCGAGAAGGTGCGCAGCGACGCGGTGCTCTATGCCCATGCCAACCGCGTGCTGCACCTGGAGACCAATCCGGGCAACGCCCGCGCCCTGGTGCAGAAGCATGGCGAAGTGGACGTGTGGTTCAACCCGCCACCCATCCCGATGAGCACCGAGGAAATGGACTACGTGTTCGGCATGCCCTATGCGCGCGTGCCGCACCCGCTGTATGGCAAGGAGAAGATCCCGGCCTACGAGATGATCCGTTTCTCGGTGAACATCATGCGCGGCTGCTTCGGTGGCTGCACCTTCTGCTCGATCACCGAGCACGAGGGGCGAATCATCCAGAACCGCTCCCATGAGTCGATCCTTGCCGAGATCGAGGAGATGAAGAAGGTGCCGGGCTTCACCGGTGTCGTTTCCGACCTGGGTGGCCCGACCGCCAACATGTACCGCATCGCCTGCAAGGACCCGGAGATCGAGCGTCACTGCCGCAAGCCGTCCTGCGTGTGGCCGGGCATCTGCGAGAACCTCAATACCGACCACTCCTCGCTCATCGAGCTGTACCGCAAGGCCCGCGCCCTGCCGGGTGTGAAGAAGATCCTGATCGCCTCCGGCCTGCGCTACGACCTGGCCGTGGAGTCGCCCGAGTACGTCAAGGAGTTGGTGACGCACCACGTTGGCGGCTACCTGAAGATTGCCCCGGAGCATACCGAGGAAGGCCCGCTGTCGAAGATGATGAAGCCGGGCATCGGTACCTACGACGCCTTCAAGCGCATGTTCGAGAAGTTCTCCAAGGAGGCCGGCAAGGAGCAGTACCTGATCCCGTACTTCATCGCGGCGCATCCGGGTACCACCGACGAGGACATGATGAACCTCGCCCTGTGGCTCAAGCGCAATGGCTTCCGCGCGGACCAGGTGCAGGCGTTCTATCCCTCGCCCATGGCCAGCGCGACCGCCATGTACCACTCGGGCAAGAACCCGCTGCGCAAGGTGACCTACAAGAGCGACGGCGTGACCATCGTCAAGAGCGACCAGCAGCGCCGTCTGCACAAGGCCTTCCTGCGCTACCACGACCCGAAGGGCTGGCCGATGCTGCGCGAGGCGCTGGAGCGCATGGGCCGTGCCGACCTGATTGGCAACGGCAAGCATCACCTGATCCCGACCTACCAGCCGCAGACCGACGAGTACCAGAGCGCGCGCCGCAAGAACTCCACCCCGGCCGGCAGCAAGAAGACCGGCAAGCCGTTGCTGACCCAGCACACCGGCCTGCCGCCGCGCGCCAGCAACGGCTCCAAGCCGTGGAACAAGGCCGAGGAAGGCAAGGCCAGCGGCTACGCCAAGGGCAAGAAGCGCACCACCAAGCGACAGCCCAATATTCCGCGCTGATTCGTCTGTACCGTGCTGTAAAAAAGGCGTGTCGCTAAGCGGTCACGCCTTTTCCTTTGAAGAACGCCACGTAAGCCTTGTCCACCTTCAGGATATGGTGGATCAGCCAGGCCTTGAGCAGCTCCAGGGCCTCGACCGAGACGACCTCGCCATCCTCGTGGCGGTACAGCAGGTCGATGATCTGCCGATTGAAACGATCGTGCTCGGCCCGGTGCGCTTCCTCCTCGGGATAGCCCAGGCGCTGGAACAGCACTTCCTCGACGATGAAGTGATTCATCGTGTACTCCACCAGTTGCTCCAGCAACTCGCCGATGGGCTGACCCTCGCCCTCCGGGCCGTTCAGGCTGTCGTACAGCGCATTGGTGAGGTCGACCAGCCAGCGGTGCTGTTCATCGATCCGCTCGATTCCGATCACGAATTCGTCGTTCCAGGGCATGAAGCTCATCCGTGCACTCCTTGGGTTGGAAGCGCAGATCATCCCGATCCGCCACCGCTAAACCCTGACGTCAATCAATCAAAGTGCGATGTGTCTGAAGGGCTGGCGTGGCGCGGGATGTAGGAGTATTCTCGGTCTTATTTGGTACGATAGTTCCATATCATAAAAACAAGACCGGAGCCCGCCATGCGTCTCGCCACTCTTTCCCTTCTCGCTCTCTCCGTTGCCCTGGCCGCCTGCGGCGAAGGTGACAAGCCCACCGCTGCCGTCAGCGCCGACTTCCAGAAAGACCTGCAGGCGCGCCTGATCAAGGCCAAGGCCGGCGATGTCATCGACATTCCCGCCGGCACCTACCACCTGGACCGCAGCCTGAGCCTGAAGGTGGACGGCGTGACCATCCGCGGCGCCGGGATGGACAAGACCATCCTCAGCTTCAAGAACCAGAAGGCCGGTGCCGAAGGCCTGTTCGTCGACGCCTCCGACTTCACCATCGAGAGCCTGGCCATCGAGGACGCCAAGGGCGACGGCCTGAAGGTCATCGGTGGCAAGAACATCGTCATCCGCAACATCCGCACCGAATGGACCAACGGCCCGGCTACCGAGAACGGCGGCTACGGCATCTACCCGGTACAGACCGAAAACACGCTGCTCGAAGGCAACGTCGCGATCGGCGCCTCCGACTCGGGTATCTATGTCGGCCAGTCGCGCAACGTGGTCGTGCGCAACAACCGCGCCGAGCGCAACGTCGCCGGTATCGAGATCGAGAACACCATCGGCGCCGACGTCTACAACAACGTCGCCACCGACAATACCGGTGGCATCCTCGTCTTCAACATGCCCAACCTTCCGCAGCCGGGACGCGGCACCCGCGTCTTCGACAACGATGTGCAGGGCAACAACCACGAGAACTTCGGCCACAAGGGCACGCCAGTGGCCAGCGTGCCGGCGGGCTCGGGCGTGGTGGTGAACTCCAACGATGACGTGGAGATCTTCGACAACAAGATCGGCAACCACAAGACCGCCAACGTCATCGTCAGCAGCTACTTCAGTACCGGTTATTCGGGCAAGGCCACCCAGCCCAACTTCGACCCGTACCCCGAAGGCATCTTCATCCACGGCAACACCTTCGGCCCGGGCGGCGACAGCCCCGACCACCTGGAACTCAAGGCCCTGAAGATCGCCAAGTTCGGTCTCAACGGGCGCCTGCCGGACATCCTCTGGGACGGCTACTTCAACGACAAGAAACTGGTCGACGGCAAGCTTCCGGAAGCCCTGGCCATCTGCATCGACAACGGCAACGCCGGTATCGTCAACGTCGACGGTCCCAACGGCTACAAGAACATCAGCACCGACATGAGCAGCCACCAGTGCAAGCTCAAGCCGCTGCCGAAGATCGAACAGGCCGGCCTCGGCGAGAAGGGCAACAAGGCATGACGAAACCCGCTCCGTTCCTGTTGCCGCTCGCCCTGGCCGCTGCCCTTGCTGGTGCACTGGCCGGGTGCGGGCAGGAGAGCAAGCCGCGTTATCAGCCCGAAGGTGATGATTACCCGGAAAAGCTCAGCGGCTGGGGCATGTTGCACCTGGCGGACGGCCACCTGACGCCGGCCGCCGAGGTGCTGCCGTATGACCTCAACACCCCGCTGTTCACCGACTACGCGCACAAGCTGCGCACCGTATGGATGCCCGAAGGCCTGTCGGCGCAGTACGCCGAGGATCGCTTCGACTACCCCGTCGGCACCGTGCTGACGAAGACCTTCTATTACCCCAGGGACGCCCAGGGCAACCTGCTGCAGAACAGCCAGGACGACCGCGACCCCAAGGCCGGACTGGACATGGGCAAGGTCCACCTGGTGGAAACCCGTGTGCTGGTGCGGCAGAAGGACGGCTGGGCGGCGCTGCCCTACGTGTGGAATGCCGACCAGAGCGAGGCGACGCTGGAACTCGCCGGCGACAGCCCGGCGCTGGAGTTGACCGCCGAGGATGGCAAGAAGACTGCCTTCACCTACATGGTGCCGGACGCCAATCAGTGCTCCGAATGCCACGCCGAGCAGAAGGGCGGCGGCATCGCTCCGCTGGGGCCCAAGGCGCGGCACCTGAACAAGGACTTCGCCTACGCCGAGGGCAGCGACAACCAGCTGCAGCACTGGCAGGCGCGCGGCTTCCTCAAGGGCTTGCCAGCGTTGGCGCAGGTTCCGCAGAACGCCTTGTGGGGCCATCCGCGTCCCGGTGAGGGGCTGGAGAAACAGGCGCGCAGCTACCTCGACGCCAACTGCTCGCACTGCCACAACCCCAAGGGCGCGGCACGCACTTCGGGCCTGCACCTCGACCCGCACACGCCGGTTTCCATCGCCTATGGCCTCTGCAAACCACCGGTGGCGGCGGGCGGCGGCACGGGCGGGAGGCTGGAGGACATCCACCCCGGCAGCCCGGAAAAATCGGTGCTCAGCTACCGGGTCGGCAGCGACAAGCCGGGCGACATGATGCCCGAGCTGGGCCGCACCCTGGTGCACCGCGAGGGGCTGGAACTGCTCAATCGCTGGATCGCCTCGCTACCCGGCGACTGCTAGCTCCATGGCGCCCGGAGCCCGCCGTGGCTCTGGGCTGCGCACTGCGACGAGCAAACCGCCGGGGCCGTGCTAGCGTTCATCTGGTCCCTTTCTCTCGCAGGTGCGCTTCCATGGACGATACGAACATCATCAACGTGGGTACGGAGAAGATCAACGCACTGTGGGCGACGGTTTCGCAGTACGCGCTCGCGTTCGGTGTGAAGATTCTCGTCGCCATTCTCTTCTGGGTGCTCGGTCGCTGGCTGATCAGCTTCGCCGTCAACCTGGTGGAAAAGGCGTTGGCCAAGCAGAGCGTCGATCCGACGGTGCTGCGCTACGTCGGCTCCTTCATCACCGTTACCCTGAACATCCTTCTGGTCGTCGGCATCCTCGGCTACTTCGGCGTGCAGACCACCAGCCTCGCGGCGCTGATCGCAGCCATCGGCCTGGCCATCGGCATGGCCTGGTCGGGCCTGCTGGCCAACCTCGCCGCCGGCGGCTTCATCATCGTGCTGCGCCCGTTCAAGGTCGGTGACTTCGTCACCGCCGGCGGTGTCACCGGCACAGTGAAGGAGATCGGCCTGTTCGCCACCGCCATCAACACCCCGGACAACGTCCTGACCCTGGTGGGCAACAACAAGATATTCAGCGACACCATCCAGAACTACACCCACAACCCCTACCGCCGTGTGGAGCTCAAGGCCCAGCTCTCCGGCGCCGCCGATTATGCGGCCGCCGTGGCGGTGCTCAAGCAGCGCGTCGCGGCGATTCCCAACGTGCTGAGCGACCCGCCGGTAGACGTGGAAATCCTCGAGTTCAACCTCGTCGGCCCCGTGCTTGCCGTGCGCCCCTACTGCCATAACGATGTCTACTGGCAGGTCTACTTCGACACCAACCGCACCATCAAGGAAGCCCTGGGCACCGACTTCCCGGCGCCGATGCCGGCGCAGACGGTGATCGTGCAGCAGTCGGCCAACGGCTGATCGCTACGGGATCGGAAAAGGCCACCGCAAGGTGGCCTTTTCTTTGGGCTCGCCGTGATGAGCGGTCGTGTCTCCGGGACCGGTGGTTTCCACCGTCGAAAGCCTTCCCGCGCCTGCGCCTGATCGCCTATTCGCGCGGAAATTTCCCGGCGATTTCGGCGCGCAGTCTGGCTGACCCGGCCCTGAAACACCTCGCACTCTAGAGATCGGAGCGCCGTCCCACGACGCCGCACAATCCGCTCAGCAGCGAGGCGAAACCATGCAAAGTCGCTTGCCGGCCAGGGGCTTCACCCTGGTTGAACTGCTCGTTTCGGTGGTGATCCTGTCCATCGGCCTGCTGGGGCTGGCGGGCCTGCAGAACGTCGGAGTCGCCGCCGGCTACAGTGCGTTGCAGCGCTCACAGGCTTCCTGGCTGGCCAGCGAGATGAGCGACCTCCTGCGGGCGAACCTGCCGGCGGCCCGCGCGGGCGCCTACGACCTTGCCTTTGCCGAGCCGACCGGAGATTGCCCGGCGGTTTCCGGCAGCAGTCGTGCGCAACTCGATCTCAGCCAATGGCGCAATACGGTCTGCACGGCGCTGGGCGGATCAGGCGGCGGCTCGGTGCGGGTGTTCCGCGGCGGCGAGCTGTACCGCGTGGAGATCGCTATCCGTTGGGACGACAGTCGTGCGCGAGGTCGGTGGCCCAGCGATGGCGAACGCTGGGAAACCTTTACCTATCGCACCTCACTCTGACATGGACGCCTCTGCCCAGCGCGGCCTGTCGTTGGTGGAATTGCTGATCACCATGGCACTCAGCCTGCTGCTCATGGCGGGTGTGATCGAAGTGCTGCTGAGCAGCAAGCAGACCTACCACGCCAGCCTTGCCCTGGCCGAGCTTCAGGAAAGCGGGCGTTTCGCCTTCGACATTCTCGCACAGGACCTGCGCACTGCCGGGTTCGTCAGTGCTTGCCCGTCCGGCGTGGTGAATGCCAGCGGGGCTGGCACCACGCAATTCGCCCTGGAAAGGGCGGGCATCGAAGGTTACGGCAGCGGCATGGCGGCGCCGGCCTGGTTGCCCTCCGGGAAACTGGCGAACACGGATGCGTTGTTGCTGCGTTATGTCGGCGAGCCCGCGCTTGCGGCGCGCTCGGTCGTCGGCAACCAGGTCACCCTGGCCTCCGCTGGTGCCTCGGCCGGGGCGTATTACCTGCTCTCCGATCTGCAGTCCTGCCTGCTGATGCGAAACGCCGGCAGTGCGAGCACCCTGGTCGCTAACCGCGCGTTGGGCCACTTCCTGGCCTCGGCCACTCGCGTCTATCCCTATCGCTACGCCATCTACTGGATCGGCAAGGGGGAAGGGGGCTCGCCGGGCCTCTTCGTCACCTACAACAGCGAGAGCAGCGACAAGCAACAGACCGACGAACTGGTCTCCGGCGTGGCGGGGCTAAGCCTGCGCTATGGCGTTACCGGCGAGGGCGGCGACGCCGTCGCGATCTACAAGACCGCGAGGGAGATGGCCGCTACCGACTGGCGCAGGGTGCGCACGGTGCGCGTCAGCCTGTTGTTGCAGAGCCTGACCCGCAACGTCGACGAGGCGTCGACTGCGCTGGTGTTCGACGGACGAACGCTGACCGCCAATACGGAGCGTCGCCTGCGTTTGGTGATGAGCAGCACCACTGTGCTGCGCAATGCCGTGCGGGCCGAATGAGGCGTTGGCGCGCCGAGCGCGGCGCAGTGCTGCTGGTCACCCTGGTGATGCTGTTGCTGCTGACGCTCATCGGGTTGGCCGGTATGCGCCTGGCGAGCCTGGAGGAGCGCATGGCGGGGAATCTGCGTGATCGTCAAATGGCATTTCAGGAAGCCGAATCTGCGTTGCGTGCGGGCGAACTGGCGGCACGCGATCTCTACAGGCGCGTTCATCTCGACGCCGTTGCTTATGACGTTGCCGCGGACATTTCGACAGGTGACGCAGGCACTCCGGATCTCGCGCGCCAATCGCGTTACCAATTGAAGTTCCTGCGGCTGCTGAATAACGAAGGATTGGAAGTCGGCATGGGCAGGGCTGCGTATGGCGTGGCAGTGGAGGTGAGCGCAACGGGCTACGGTGTGCGCCGCCAGCCCTCGGGCGAGCCGGTCTCCAGTGCGCGGTTGCGCAGCATCTACTTCATTCGCTGACGGACGACAGGGAGGCGGTGGTGGCACGAGGAGGGAAATACGCGTCGCTGGCGCTCGTGGCAGGGTTGCACGGGCTGGCAAGCGCCACGCCGATCAGCCAGGTGCCGTTACAGGTTGGTGGCGGCGCTCCGGGCAATCTCGTGTTGCTGCCATCGACGGCTCACTCGTCCGTTGCGGCGGCTGCCCACTCGGGGGATACCTACATTCCCGAGCGGACGTACGTCGGCTATTTCGATCCTGCGAAGTGTTATGGCCAGGAGCCTGCGCAGCAGTACTTCCAGCCCCTGCGGGCGGCGCAGGAACATCTCTGCTCTGGCGCCTGGAGCGGCAACTTCCTCAACTGGGCAACGGCGCAGCGCCTCGATGTCGTGCGCTCCGCGCTGACCGGCGGGGACCGTTACATCGATACCGCCGGTACAACAGTGCTGCAGAAGGCGCGCAATACGGAAGCTGACGGCAGCTTCCCGGACCGCCATTTATCCACGGCGCTCGCGGGCGGAGCCACGCCGTTTTCCGGGCTGTCCTTGTCGTTCCGCATCGCCGGGCAGGATCGCAGCCTCCTGTTCAGCCGCAGCCCGGCGTTTGCCGGTGAGCCGCAGGATTACCTCGCCGGGACGGTTGTGCAGGCCACGGAAACCTATCGCCTACCCGTTCGGGTACAGGTCTGTGTGGCTGGGCTGCTCGAGCGCAACTGCCACCGCTATGGCGGCCAGTCCAAGCCCGAAGGTCTATTGCAGCAGTACGCGAGCGCCGTGGAGCCGGAGGTCTTGTGCATGTGGTCCCCCAGCCGGCTGCAGGTCAGCGTGCTTGGCCGGGCTGATAGCGACGTCGTGCTGCGTGCCCGACACAAGTTCATCGGCCCGCAACTGGGCGACGGCGCGGATAATCCGCAAGCGGAATGGTCGGCACGCAGCGGCATATTTCTCGCCAACCCGGACCGGGATGCGTCCGGCCGCAGCGGCGTAATCGACTACCTCAACCGCTTCGACGAGGCGCAGTTGCGCCGCGGGGATGACCTGGGCGAGTCGTTGCATGCGGCGACCCGCTACCTGAGAAACCAGGGCAGCCTTGCGGCGCCGGCCGATGCTGGCGCCGTCCGTGTTTTCCCTGCCGTCGCGCCCTGGGGCGACCCGATCAGCCATGCCTGCCAGCGCAACAGCGTTCTCGGGCTGGGTGGTGCGGGGGAGGCGCGAATTGGCGAGAGCCTGCCTCGCCTCGCGGGGAAGGACCTGGCCGTGGATATGGCCCAGGCCGGTCGCCGCGTGGCCGCCATGGAGGGGGTAGGTGCCGACGACGCGACCCTGGACTTCGCCGGCCTCGCCTACGATGCGCACACCCGCGATCTCCGCCCGGACCTTCCAGGGCGACAGACGCTTTCCACCTACTGGCTGCCCCTCGAGTCGGCAGGCCAGGGCAGCGCCCTCTGGCTGGCGACGAAATATGGCGGCTTCTTCGTGCCCAAGGGCTACAGCGATGCGCGGGATGCGCCGCTGCCGGCGGCCTGGTGGCACGATGCAGCGATCTCCCTTGCCGTGCGCCCGGACAACCTGCTGGACGCCACGGAGCCGGCGCGCTGGCGTGATGAGCTGCAACGGGCGTTCGCACGCACTGCCGAGAGCGGCGCGGGAGCGTTCAGCCAGTTCATCGCGGGCGGGCGTTCCGACGAGGTATTCAGCACGACATTGAACCCAGCGAGGTGGAGCGGTGACCTGCTGCTTTGGCAGGGGAGTTCCGCGAAGCCTGTCTGGTCGGCGGCGCAACGATTGGATGAGCTGGACGAGGCGCGATTGGGCGGGAGAAATATCTTCACTGTACGCACGCCGGACGGTTCCGGTATTGCGCGGCAGGGACTCGCCTTCGCCTGGTCTGCGCTGGACGATCGACAGCGTGAGGCGCTGGCCGCCGAAGGCAACGACGGTGAGCGCCTGGTCGACTACCTGCGTGGTTCCAGGCTGGAGGAGCGCGACTCGGCGGCAAGCCCCCGACCATACCGGCAGCGCGGCAGTCGGCTGGGCGACATCGTCCATTCGCGCCCGGCATACTCCTGGCATGATCCGCAGCCATACGCCGCGCTGCCCCAGCCGCTCGCCAACGGGCTGAGCCTGGGCAGCGCCTACCGAGACTTCCTCGACAGCGCGACCTACCGGCAGCGTGCGCCTCTGGTGGTGGTTGGTGCGAATGACGGCATGCTGCATGGTTTCGATGCACGCGATGGGCGTGAGCTGTTTGCCTATGTGCCGGCGGCGGTCTTCGCCCATCTGCGCGAACTGGCCGCTCCGGGCTACGTGCACCGCTACTTCGTCGATGGCTCGCCGAGCATTGGGAATGCCTGGATCGAAGGGCGCTGGCGCACCTTGCTGGTAGGCACTCCAGGAGCGGGAGGCAACAGCGTCTTCGCCCTGGATATCAGCGATCCGCAGCGTATGCAGCCAGGCAGCGTGCTGTGGGAGTTCAGCCACCCGGAGCTCGGCTACAGCCTGGGCCGCCCGGCCTTGCTGGCGTTGGCGTCGGGAAGGTTCGTGGTGGCGCTGTCCTCCGGCGCCCGTGACCCGCAGGGCAAGGATGGCGAACTGTGGCTGCTCGATGCAGCGGACGGTCGTCCGCTCAAGCGCGTCAGGCTGCCCGGCGCAGGAGACCTGGGGCCGGTGACGGCGATCAGCAGCACGGGCGATGTCACGGCTGACCGTCTGTACCTCGGGGATAGTCGCGGCAACCTCTGGCGAGTGGATCTCGCAGGCGATGACGGCCAGGATTCGGCCATTCCCGCGTCCCTGGCCGGAGGGGCCCTGTTCAAGGCCGTTGACGCAAAGGGAGTGGCACAGGTGATTTCTGCGCCCGTGGTCGCGGCGCGAGATGGCAGTGGTGCGGTGCGAGTGATGTTCGGCACCGGGCGGTATTACCGCGTGGGCGACAACCTGCCCGCCGAGCCTGAGAAGGTCGAAAGCCTGTATGGCGTTCTCGACGACGGTACCGCGACGGTCGGGCGTACCCGGCTATCGGCGCAAGGCCTCGACGTGGAGTCGCTGGCGCGGTCCGCCGATTCGCCAGGCGACGGCAGCCGTGGCTGGTATCTGGACCTGCCCGCCGACGGCACCCGTGTCATCGAACGCGCGCAGCTGCGTGCGGATCGCTTCGTGCTGTTCAATCTCATGACACCTGGGGACGACCCGTGTGACGATCCGCTGCGCTACGGCTCCGTCGCGCTGGATATTGCCAGTGGCGGCGATCCGGGTACGGCACTCCCTGTGGTGTCCGCGGCAGGCAATGTGGTGTTCGGGCGGCCCGGCGGTCTGCTGGTGCGGCCGGGGGAGGGGGAAAGCGGTGTGCGGCTCACGACGCTGGATGAAGGCGGTCGCCCCCGCTCGCGTGATCTCGACTGGCCGGGCGACAGCGGGCGCAAGGCCTGGCAGGAGCTGCGCTGAGATGAAGTCTGCCGTGCGTCGCGGTTTCACGCTGCCGGAAATGCTCACGACAGTAGCGCTGATCGGCATCCTGCTGGCCATCGCGGTACCGACCTACCAGGACTATATTCGCCGGGCTCACCGGGTGGATGCACAAAAATCCCTGGTGGAATTGGCGCAGTACCTGGAGCGCTATCACACCAGCCATGGCAGCTACGTGGGTGCGGCCCTGCCGTATCAGCATTCACCACGAAACGGGCCGGCGCGCTATCGCCTGGGCTTCGCCGACGAGCCGGAGTCCGCGAGCTTCACGCTGATGGCCGAACCTCAGGGCAGCATGGCGGGCGATGATTGCGGAACACTCACGCTGGCCAGCAGCGGGCTCCGTGGCGCGGCCTCGGAGCGCTGCTGGTAGCGGTGCGTCAAGTCGGCGTGCGATCCACCCACTTGGGCGCCGCCAGGGGCTTCCACGCGGCCAGGGCATCGACCAGTTCAGCGGGCGAGGCGGCGCGCTGCAGCATGTCGCGATGGGGCTGGCGCACGAAGCGCTCCTGCACCAGGTGGTCGAGGAACGCCAGCAGCGGGTCGAAGAAGCCGTTCACCTCCAGCAGGCCCAGGGGCTTTGCATGGTAGCCGAGCTGGCCCCAGGTCCAGACTTCGAACAGCTCTTCCAGGGTGCCCAGGCCACCGGGCAGGGCGATGAAAGCGTCGCTCAGCTCCGCCATGCGGGCCTTGCGCGCGTGCATGCCGTCGACCACTTCCAGGCGCGTCAGGCCGCTGTGGCCGACTTCGGCGTCCTTCAGGCTCTGCGGGATGATGCCGATGACTTCGCCGCCGGCGGCCAGCGCGGCATTGGCGACCATGCCCATCAGGCCCACGGCCCCCCCGCCATAGACCAGCTGGATGCCGTTCTCGGCGAGGTGACGGCCGAGGGCTTCGGCGGCTTCCTGGTAGATCGGGGTGGCGCCGGGGCTGGCGCCGCAGAATACGCAGATGGAACGCAAGGTCATGGAACTTCCTCGATTGGCTGCCTCGTTTTGCAGGCCGTCAGGGTAGCGGCAGCCTCGAGTGCGACCAAGTCCGAATTTTCCTAGTCCATTTCAGCTCGTCGGCCGCCCCCGCCGCAGGTGCCGAGTGCGTAGCAGGCGAGCAGGTTTCGCAGCAACTGGCTTTGTAACATCGGAAGACGGTGCATGGCGCTAACTCCTGTTGGGCCGGGGGATGGCGTCTATGCTAGGCGGGGTGCGCTGTTCTGCCTCGTTGATCCTGCCGATCGACCTGATAGACAGTTTGAAGCTTGGCTCGTGGCCGATGGCCATTGATGCAGATCAGGGGAACCCGGATCGCCTTCGGGCAGTCTTCCCCTTCAGGATTCTCCGCCCAACCTGCCTAGGAGGCATGTCATGTTCCGTAAACTCGCCGCTGTATCCCTGCTTGGCCTGTTCAGTGCCCCGCTGCTGGCCGCCGAATGCTCCGTGGACATCCAGGGCAACGACCAGATGCAGTTCAGCACCAACGCCATCAGCGTCGACAAGAGCTGCAAGACCTTCACCGTGAACCTGTCCCACCCGGGCAGCCTGCCGAAGAACGTCATGGGCCATAACTGGGTACTGACCACCGCCGGCGACATGCAGGGCGTGGTGACCGACGGTATGGCCGCTGGTCTGGACAAGAACTACGTGAAAGACGGCGACACTCGCGTCATCGCCCACACCAAGATCATTGGCTCCGGCGAGAAGGATTCGGTGAGCTTCGACGTTTCCAAGCTCAAGGAAGGCGAGCAGTACACCTTCTTCTGCTCCTTCCCGGGCCACTCGGCCATGATGAAGGGCACCCTCACCCTGAAGTGATCCGGCTTTGCTAAAAAGCCTGTGATTCGAAAAGCCCGACTATTGGTCGGGCTTTTTATTTCACGCTTTTTAGTTCAAAAAACGAAGTCAGGGTGTCGGTTGCTGGAATTTGAATGGGGGACCCATGTACCACGGTGAACGCTTCAACGCCTGGACCCACCTGATCGGTGCCTTGCTGGCGCTGGTGGGCGGCATCTGGCTGCTGGTCGCCACCAGCCTGCTGGGCGAGCCGCTGCGCATCGTCAGCGTGGCGATCTATGGAACGACGCTGCTTCTGCTCTACAGCATCTCCACGCTGTACCACAGCGTGCGCGGGCGGGCGAAGGTGATCCTGCGCAAGCTCGACCACCTGTCGATCTATCTGCTCATCGCGGGGAGCTATACGCCCTTCTGCCTGGTGACGCTGAAGGGGCCCTGGGGCTGGACGCTGTTCGGCATCGTCTGGTCGATGGCGGTGATCGGCATGCTGCAGGAGATCAAGCCGCGCTCCGAGGCGCGGGTGCTGTCGATCATCATCTACGCGGTGATGGGCTGGATCGTGCTGATCGCGGTCGGGCCGCTGTACCGCGCCCTGGGCGGCGCGGGTTTCGCCTGGCTGGTGGGCGGCGGGGCCTTCTACACCATCGGCATCATCTTCTTTGCCTATGACAGCCGCTTCCGCCACTGGCACGGCATCTGGCACCTGTTCGTGATCGCCGGCAGCCTGCTGCACTTCATCGCCATCTGGCGCTACGTCATTCCCCAGCATTGAGCCGGGCGGCGCAGGACCGCTCCCGCGCCGCTGGTTGCCGACGGCTTACGGGGCGGTCGGCAGGGCGCGCTTGTGATGGGTCTTCTCGAAGGTGCGGACGATGATGTCGAAGGCTTCCTGGCTGACCTCCTGGCCGTGCAGGAAAGCGTCGATTTCCTTGTAGGTCACACCGTGGGAATGCTCGTCCGGCTTGCCGGGGGCGAGGTCTTCGAGGTCCGCAGTCGGCACCTTCTCCACCAGATGCTCCGGCGCGCCCAGGCTGCGGGCGATGCTGCGCACCTGGTTCTTCACCAGGCCGGTGAGCGGGGCGAGGTCGCAGGCGCCGTCGCCGAACTTGGTGAAGAAGCCCATCACTGCCTCGGCGGCGTGGTCGGTGCCGACCACCAGGCCGGCGCGGGCATTGGCGATGGTGTACTGGGCGACCATGCGAATCCGCGCCTTGGTGTTGCCCAGGGCGAAATCGCGGGTGGCCGGCGCCAGGCCTTCCAGCGCCTGGGTTTCCGACGCCAGCGCCTGGACCGACGGGCCGATGTTCACGGTGTGGCGCTCGTCCGGGGCGATGCAGTCCACCGAGTCCTGGGCGTCCTGTTCGTCACCCTGGACGTTGTAGGGCAGGCGCACGGCGAGGAAGCGATAGTCCTGGTTGCCGGTCTCGGTGCGCAGGCCTTCCACGGCGCGCTGGCAGAGCATGCCGGCGGTGAGCGAGTCGACGCCGCCACTGATGCCCAGCACCAGGGTCTTCATCCCCGAACCCTTCAGGCAGTCCTGGATGAAACGAATGCGGCGCTGGATCTCGGCCTGCAGCTCGGCGTCGGACTGGAAGGGCGGCTGCACGTTGAGTTCTCTGGCGATGGCGGCCTGTCTGTCTTTCATCTGATGGGCTCCTGGTCGGATGCGAAAAGGGTTACACCGGCACCTTGAACACGTGGCGCAGGTAGGCGACGAAATTCTCGTCGCGGCATTGGGTCTTGCCGGGTGTGTCGGAAATCTTCGCCACGGGGTGGCCGTTGCAGGCCGTCATCTTGAGCACGATGTTCATCGGTTCCACCCCGGGGATGTCGCAGGTCAGGTTGGTGCCGATACCGAAGCTGGTGTTGATCTTGCCACGCAATGCACGGAAGAGCTGCAACGCCTTGGGCAGGTCGAGACCGTCGGAGAACACCAGGGTCTTGGTCATCGGGTCGATCCCTAGCCGGCGGTAATGGGCGATGGCTTTCTCGGCCCAGACCAGCGGGTCGCCGGAGTCATGGCGCAGGCCGTCGAAGAGCTTGGCGAAGTACAGGTCGAAGTCGTTGAGGAAGGCGTCCATGGTAATGCAGTCGGTGAGCGCGATGCCCAATTGACCGCGGTACTCGCGCACCCAGCAGTCCAGCGCGGCGATCTGGCTGTCGATCAGCCGTGGGCCGAGCTGTTGGTGTGCCATCAGCCATTCGTGGGCCATGGTGCCGATCGGTTTCACGTCGAACTCGCGGGCCAGGTGGACGTTGCTGGTGCCGACGAAGCGGCCAGGGAAGTCGCGCTTCAAGATGTGTACGACTTCTTCCTGGGTGCGGTAGGAAAAGCGCCGGCGGGTACCGAAGTCCGCCACCTGGAACTCCTTCAGCTCCTCTTTGCTGGCATTGCCGGCAAGCCAGTCGAGCTTGCGGTAGAGCTGCTCGCCGACCTGCTCCAGCACTACCTCGCGGTAGCGATAGCGGTTGCGCACTTCGCTGACGATGGCCAGCAGCGGCACTTCGAAGAGGATCACATGCAGCCACGGCCCGCGCAGGCGGATGGCCAGTTGGTCGTCCTCGATGCTGGTGTGCACGTAGCGCAGGTTGAAGCGGAACAGGCTGAGGAAGCGGATGAAGTCCGGCTTGATGAACGGGATGCGTTCGAGAAAGGCCAACTGGTCCGGCGTAGCCTCCAGCTCGGCCAGGCGCTCGATCTGGTAGCGGATTTCCGCCAGGTACGGGCGCAGGTCCTCGGCGTTGCGGCAACGGAATTCCCACTCCACTTCGGCGTTGGGGTAGTTGTGCAGCACCGCCTGCATCATCGTCAGCTTGTAGAAGTCGGTGTCCAGCAGGTTCTGCACGATGCTCTCGGCAAACACGCTTTCGGCCATGATCAATTCTCCCTGATGCCCATGAGGGCCTCGTCCAGCTCGTTCTCGTCCGCGCAGAGGATGACCCCGGCGGCGCGCATCTCGGCGCAGGCGGCCCTGGCGGTTTCCTCCGCGATGGCGCGGCAGGCCGGCAGATACAGCAGCACCTGGAAGCCGGCGCGGCGCAGTTGCAGTGCGGTGGTCTTCACGCAGTAGTCCAGCGCCAGGCCGCCCACCAGTACGTGGCTGACCCCGTTCTGCCGCAGGTACTCGATGGCTCCGGTACTGCGCCGTTCCGCCAGGTCGTGGTAGCACGCACCGTAGGGGTGCAGATCCGGCTCGACGCCTTTCCAGATGAAGAAGTCGTAGTCCATCGGTTGGGGCAGTTCGTCCAGCAGTTCGAAGCCCGGCGTGCCCGGCACACAGTGGCTGACCCAGGTGAGGTCGGCGTTGGGCAGGGAGAGCGGCTGCAGCATCTGTGCCGGCTCGCTCACTACCCAGGGCGCTTGCGCAGTGTGCGCGTCCTTGCTGCCCAGGCGCAGGCTGGCGCGCTGGGCCAGAAGGTTCAGGGCGCCGCCGATGGCATCGCCGCCGGGCACCGGCAGTTCGTTGGGGCAGAGCGGGGTGAAGCCCTTCTGGGCATCTACATCGAAGCTGGCGATCAGGTTCATGGAAGCCTCCGCTTGACCGTTGGTGGCCTGTCGTGACCACATAATTCACGACGTGAAATAAGTCGTCAAGTAAAAATAACGGAAATGATCGGCAGTGGAAGATGCTTTCTATGCGTGATGAAATAAGTCGCAGGATTTTCCCCGGCGAAAACCTTTTCAAGGAGCTTCGATGAGTACCGCTGAAGTGCTGGCCACCGTGGATATCGTGGCGCTGCGCCTGAACCCGGAGCGCGGGCTGGAACTGCTGCTGATCCGTCGCGCCCACGGGCCGTTCGAGGGGCAGTGGGCGTTGCCCGGCGTGCTGATCAACGGCCGCTGCGCGGATCACGGCCTGGACGATGCGGCTCTGCGCGCGTTGCGCGAGAAGGCGCGGGTGCAGCCGGCGTACATGGAGCAGGTGGCCACGGTCGGCAACGCAGTGCGCGACCCGCGCGGCTGGTCACTGAGCGTGTTCTATCTCGTGCTGGTGGCGCCGGAGACCGAACTGGCCGCCGACGATCTCGACTTCGTGCCGCTCGACGCCGTGCGCGGCGAGCGCCTGGCCTTGCCCTTCGACCATGCCCATCTGGTGCAGCAGGCCTGTGAGCGGCTGGCCAGCAAGTCGGTGTACAGCGCGTTGCCGCTGCACCTGTTGCCGGAGCGCTTCACCGTGGCGGAGGCGCTGAAGGCCTTCGAGCTTTCCATTGGCGAGGAAATCCAGCATTCCAGCCTGCGCGGGCGGTTGGAGCGGATGAAAGCGGCGGGCTGGGTACAAGACACCGGTGAACGTCACCAGCCACCCATGGGGCGACCGCAGCATGTATTGCGCTTCACGCCGCAGGGGGAGGGGGCGTTCATGTTTGATCGGAGTTTGTTGGTTTAGGGCGGCTCCGGACAGTCCTGAGCCTTGCGGCCCCCTCACCCCTCCATCCGCTCCCCAATCCACTCCACGAACGCCCTGATCTTGGGCACCGCCGCTGCATGTTCGGGGTACGCCAGGTAATACCCGCTGCGACTTTGCAGCCCGTGCTCCCAGGCGATCACCAGCTTGCCCTCGCTCAGTTCCTCTTCCACCAGGAAGCGCGGCAGCAGCGCCACGCCGCAACCGGCCTGGGCGGCGCGGATGCACATGTAGAACGTGTCGAAGCGCGGCCCGTGGTAGCTGTGCTCGCTGTGCTGGCCGAGGCTGAGGAACCACTCGTGCCAGGCCTCCTGGCGCGTGGCGTTCTGCAGCAGGACAAGGTCGGCCAATTGCGTCGGCTCGCTCAGCGGCTGTGCCGGCAGGATCGTTGGTGAGCACACCGGCACCATCTCTTCGCCGAACAGCGCCATGCACTCCGCGCCGGGCAGGGTGCCGGCGCCGAAGAAGAAGGCGATGTCGCAGCGCGATTGCAGCAGGTCCCCGGGCTCCAGCTCCTGGCGCAGGTCGAGGTGGATGTTCGGGTGGCGATGACGCCAACCGTTCAGCCGCGGGATCAGCCAGCGTGCGCCGAAGGTCGGTGGTGTGGCCACGCGCAGTACTTCAGTCTCGCCGCCATAGGAGAGCAGGTAGTGGGTGGACATCTCCACCTGGGTGAGGATCTTGCGCACTTCCACCAGGTACAGGTCTCCCGCCGGAGTTAATTGCAGGCGGCGTCGCACGCGACGGAACAGCAGGTGCTGGAGCATCTCTTCCAGCTGAGCCACCTGCTTGCTGACCGCGCTCTGGGTCAGGTTCAGCTCTTCGGAAGCACGGGTGAAACTCAGGTGCCGAGCCACCGCTTCGAAGCATTGCAGGGCGGTCATGGACGGCAGATGGCGTTTGCTCAGCATGGCGGGCAGTTCATGAATTTACGGAATGATGTGCATAGGAAACGTCGTTTGTTGTGCCTCGGCAAGCCGTTTATTACTGCTGGCATTCCGTCAGGTCATCTGAAAAGAACTGGAGTCCGCATGATTTCCGCACTGCTCGAATCCCTCGGCGTCGACGCCCGCCTGGTTACCGGTGGCGATCAGGTCATCCACTCTCCCATCGACGGCAGCCGCCTGGGCGCGGTGCGCCTGCAAAGCGCCGCCGAGGTGGAGCAGAAGATCGGCCGCGCCGCCCATGCTTTCGACGCCTGGCGCAAGGTGCCGGCGCCTCGTCGCGGCGAACTGGTGCGGCTGTTCGGCGAGGAGTTGCGGGCAAGCAAGGCCGCCTTGGGCGAACTGGTGTCCTGGGAGGCCGGCAAGATCACCCAGGAAGGCCTGGGCGAAGTGCAGGAAATGATCGACATCTGCGACTTCGCCGTCGGCCTGTCGCGCCAGCTCTACGGCCTGACCATCGCCTCCGAGCGCCCTGGCCACCACATGCGCGAAACCTGGCATCCGCTGGGCGTGGTCGGGGTCATCAGCGCCTTCAACTTCCCGGTCGCCGTGTGGTCGTGGAATACCGCGCTGGCGCTGGTGTGCGGCAACTCGGTGGTGTGGAAGCCGTCGGAGAAAACCCCGCTCACCGCGTTGGCCTGCCAGGCGCTGTTCGAGCGCGCGCTGAAGAAGTTCGGTGATGCGCCGGAGTATCTGAGCCAGGTGGTGATCGGCGATCGCAGCACCGGTGAAGCCCTGGTGGACGACGTGCGCGTCGCTCTGATCAGCGCCACCGGCAGTACCCGCATGGGTAGCGAAGTCGGCCCGCGCGTAGCGGCTCGCTTCGGCCGCAGCATTCTCGAACTGGGCGGCAACAACGCGATGATCCTGGCGCCCAGCGCCGACCTCGACATGGCCGTGCGCGCCGTGCTGTTCAGCGCCGTCGGCACGGCCGGGCAGCGCTGCACCACGCTGCGTCGGCTGATCGCCCACGAGTCGGTGAAGGACGAATTCGTCAGCCGCCTGAAGACGGCCTACTCCAAGGTGCGCATCGGCCATCCGCTGGAAGGCAACCTGGTCGGCCCGCTGATCGACGAGCGCAGCTTCCTGGCCATGCAGGGCGCGCTGGAGCAGGCGCGCGGCGAGGGCGGCGTGGTGTTCGGCGGCGAGCGCCAACTGGCCGATAAATTCCCCAACGCCTATTACGTGGCGCCGGCCATCGTCGAGATGCCCGAGCAGAGCGATGTGGTGCGCAGTGAGACCTTTGCGCCGATCCTCTACGTGGTGCCCTACAAGGACTTCAACGATGCAGTGGCGCTGAACAACGGCGTGCCCCAGGGGCTGTCGTCCTGCATCTTCACCACCGACCTGCGCGAGGCGGAAGCCTTCATCTCGGCGGTGGGCAGCGACTGCGGCATCGCCAACGTCAACATCGGCCCCAGCGGCGCGGAGATCGGCGGCGCCTTCGGTGGCGAGAAGGAAACCGGCGGCGGCCGCGAGTCCGGCTCCGACGCCTGGAAGGGCTATATGCGCCGGCAGACCAACACCGTGAACTACTCGCGGGAACTGCCGTTGGCCCAGGGCATAGTCTTCGATTGATGACCAACGCGCCGGCCCCGTCAGAGGGCCGGCGCTGCACCACGCTTCGCCTGCCATTCACAAGATTCACCGATAAGGATCGCTGGATGTCGCTTCGCCAAGAATGTCTGTGGGAATACCTGACCCCCGACCGCCCGGAAGCTCCGGAGCTGCGCGGGGATCGCAAGGTCGACGTGTGTGTCATCGGCGCGGGCTTCACCGGCCTCTCCGCCGCGCTGCATCTGCTGGAGCGCGACCAGACGGTCTGTGTGCTGGAAGCCCACACCACCGGGCATGGCGGCTCGGGGCGCAACGTCGGGCTGGTCAACGCCGGCCTGTGGATTCCCCCGGACGAAATCGAAGCGGGCATGGGGGCGGAGGTCGGCCAGCGAGTCAACCGCATGCTCGGCAACGCGCCCTCGCTGGTGTTCTCTTTGATCGACAAGTACGGCATCGATTGCCAGGCGCGCCGCGAAGGCACCCTGCATATGGCGCACAACGCCCGTGGCCTGGCCGACCTGCGTAGCCGCTGCGAGCAGTGGGGGCGCCGTGGCGCTCCGGTGGAACTGCTCACCGGCAGCGAATGCGAACAGGCCTGCGGCACCGACAAGATCGCCGGCGCGCTGCTCGATCGCCGCGCCGGTACGCTCAACCCCATGGCCTACGTCAGCGGCCTCGCCCGTGCGGTCGTTGGGCTGGGCGGTGAGCTGTACCACCATTCCCCGGTGGTTGGCCTGGTGCGCGTCGGTAACGCGTGGAACGTGATCACTGCCGGGGGCGTGGTCACCGCCGAGCAGGTGGTGATCGCCTCCAGCGCCTACACCGAAGGTGAGTGGACAGAACTGCGCCGCACCTTCTTCCCCGGTTACTACTACCAGGTTGCCTCGCGTCCGCTGGAGGGCGCGGAAGCCGCGCGCATCCTGCCGGGCGGGCAGGGCTCCTGGGATACCCGCCAGGTGCTCAGCAGCATCCGCCGCGATGCCGATGGCCGCCTGTTGCTCGGCAGCCTCGGCAAGGGCACCGGCAAACCGGCGTGGTTCCTGAAGAGCTGGGCGGATCGCATCCAGCAGCATTACTTCCCCAGGCTGGGCAAGGTGGACTGGGAGTTCACCTGGACCGGCTGCATCGACTTCACCCCCGACCACCTCATGCGCCTGTTCGAGCCGGCGCCGGGGCTGGTCGCCATGAGCGGCTACAACGGCCGCGGCGTCACCACCGGCACGGTGGTGGGCAAGGCCTTCGCCGACTTCCTGCTGGACGGGGATGCCAGCGCCTTGCCGATGCCGCTGCGGCCGATGGAGGAAATCTCCGCCGTGGGCCTGCGCAGCTGTCTGTACGAGGCCGGCTTCTCCCTTTACCACGCCGGGCAATGCCTGCGGGTGGTGATCTGAGCCTGCCGCGAAGGCGGCGCAAGCCGCCTCCGGGGTAGCCCGCCAACGCTCGCTGCACTTTGGTCTAGCCTCTTATGGTGCGTTACCCCGACGGGTCTGCACCGCGGATGTGCAGTTCGGTGACAGCGATGGTTACGGTTGGGGTTGCGCCTGTGGTGGCTGGAAAAGGACAGCTCACGGGAAGGCTGGTTGCACCCTTTCGGCTGCCTGGTTGCACCTTATGCTTTCAATGGGTTGCACGTGTCTAGGGCTTGATATCTGCCAGCTCGAGCTGTTTTCGCTGTAGGACTTGGTTAATAACAAAAACGAATGGCACGCCGCTTGCTGTTGATTGATCGCTAAGTCGCTGAATCGCTGCACGAGAAATCGCCAACAAGAAATACAACGCGCCATTACAAAAACCCTCAGGAGCAAAACTCCATGTCGCAGAAGATTTACAGAAAAGGTTTTCTGGCTCTGGCGGTCATCACCGCGCTGGGCATGTCTTCCGTAGTACAGGCCGATGTCGTTATCGGGGTCGCAGGACCGCACACCGGGGCCAACGCCTCGTTCGGGGAGCAGTACTGGCGTGGGGCTAGCCAGGCCGCGGAAGACATCAACGCCGCCGGCGGTATCAATGGCGAGAAGATCAAGCTGGTGAAGGCGGACGACGCCTGCGAGCCGAAACAGGCCGTGGCCGTGGCCAACCGCCTGGTGGACCAGGACAAGGCAGTCGCCGTGGTCGGCCACTTCTGCTCCTCCTCCACCATCCCCGCCTCGGAGGTCTACGACGAGGCCGGCATCATCGCCATCACCCCTGGCTCCACCAACCCGCAGGTCACCGAGCGCGGTCTTTCCGGCATGTTCCGCATGTGCGGCCGTGACGACCAGCAGGGCGTGGTCGCCGGCGACTACATCGTTGACGTGCTCAAGGCCAAGAAAGTCGCGGTGATCCACGACAAGGACACCTACGGCCAGGGCCTGGCGGACGCTACCCGTGCCCAGCTGAACAAGCGCGGCGTGAAGGAAGTGCTTTATGAAGGCCTGACCCGCGGCGAAAAGGACTTCAACGCCCTGGTCACCAAGATCCGCGCCTCGGGCGCAGAGGTCGTCTATTTCGGCGGCCTGCACCCGGAAGCCGGCCCGCTGGTTCGTCAGATGCGCGAGCAGGGCCTGACTGCCAAGTTCATGTCCGACGACGGTATCGTCACCGACGAACTGGTCACCACCGCTGGCGGCCCGCAATACGTCAAGGGTGTGCTGATGACCTTCGGCGCCGACCCGCGCCTGATTCCGGACGGCAAGGCCGTGGTGGAGAAATTCCGCGCCAACGGCTTCGAGCCCGAAGGCTACACCCTCTATGCCTACTCTTCGGTACAGGCCCTGGCCGCCGCCTTCAATGGCGCGGGCAAGACCGACCCGGCCAAGGCGAGCGCCTGGCTGAAGGCTAATCCGGTGCAGACCGTGATGGGCAAGAAGGAGTGGGACAAGAAAGGCGACCTGAAAGTCTCCGACTACGTGGTCTACGAGTGGGACGACAAGGGCAAGTACCACCAGCTCGACGCGTTCAAGAAGTAACCGCCTGACCCGGCCGGCGCCGCTACCCGCGGCGCCGGCTTCCCCGCAGGTCGGCGGTACGCGCGCAGCTGGTCACGAGCCGGTGATTGCGCGAGCCGTCAGCCTTTCCTGCCCTGCTTGCGCGAGTACCCAATCGTGGACGGTATCTTCCTTCAGCAAATGATCAACGGGCTGACCCTGGGGTCGGTCTACGGGCTGATCGCCATCGGCTACACGATGGTTTACGGCATCATCGGCATGATCAACTTCGCCCACGGCGAGGTCTACATGATCTCCGCCTATCTCTCGGCAGTGGCCCTGGCGCTGCTGGCCTTCTTCGGCCTGCAGTCGTTCCCGCTGCTGATCCTGGGCACCCTGGTCTTCACCATCTTCGTCACCGGCGTGTACGGCTGGGTGATCGAGCGCATCGCCTACAAGCCGCTGCGCAACTCCACGCGCCTGGCGCCGCTGATCTCCGCCATCGGCATGTCGCTGATCCTGCAGAACTACGTGCAGCTGGCCCAGGGGCCGCGCCAGCAAGGCGTGCCGACCCTGCTCGACGGCGCCTTCAAGTTCCATATCGGCGAAGGCTTCGTGCAGCTGACCTACACCAAGGTGTTCATCCTCATCGCCGCCTTCGTCGGCATGGGCGTGCTGACTTACGTGATCCAGTACACCAAGCTCGGGCGCATGTGCCGCGCCACCCAGCAGGACCGCAAGATGGCCTCGATCCTGGGGATCAACACCGACCGGGTGATCTCCTACGTGTTCATCATCGGCGCCGCCATGGCCGCGCTGGCCGGCGTGCTGATCACCATGAACTACGGCACCTTCGACTTCTACGCCGGCTTCATCATCGGCATCAAGGCGTTCACCGCCGCGGTGCTCGGCGGCATCGGCTCGCTACCCGGCGCCATGCTTGGCGGCCTGATCCTGGGCGTGGCCGAGGCGCAGTTCTCCGGCATGGTGAACACCGACTTCAAGGATGTGTTCGCCTTCGGCCTGCTGGTGACCATCCTGATCTTCCGACCGCAAGGGCTCCTGGGTCGTCCCCAGGTATCGAAGGTGTAAGCATGATGTCCGCAACCCAGACCTCAGCCGCGCCGAAGCCGGCGCGCATCGATATCAGGAAGAGCCTTGTCGACACCGTTCTCGCCGGGCTGATCGCCCTGATCGTGTTCGGCCCCATCGTCGGCATCGTGCTCGATGGCTACAGCTTCAAGGTCGAACCGGTTCGCCTGGCCTGGATGATCGGCGCGGTGATGCTCGGTCGCCTGCTGCTCAGCCTGTTCCTGCAGACGCCCGCCGGCCTGCGCATCATGGACCGCTTCGAGAGCTCCGACTCGGGCATCAGCGTACTGCCGCCGGGCTACAAGACGCGCCTGCGCTGGATAGTCCCGATCGTCATCGTGGCCGCGGTGATCTTCCCGTTCTTCGCCAGCAAGTACCTGCTCACGGTGATCATCCTCGGGTTGATCTACGTGTTGCTGGGCCTGGGCCTGAACATCGTGGTCGGCCTCGCCGGCCTGCTCGACCTCGGCTACGTGGCCTTCTACGCCATCGGCGCCTACGGCCTGGCGCTGGGCTACCAGTATCTGGGCCTGGGCTTCTGGACGGTGCTGCCGCTGGCTGCCATCGTTGCCGCGCTGGCGGGGGCGCTGCTGGGCTTTCCGGTACTGCGAATGCACGGTGACTACCTGGCCATCGTGACCCTGGGCTTCGGCGAGATCATTCGCCTGATCCTCAACAACTGGCTGTCGTTCACTGGTGGCCCGAACGGCATGCCGGTGCCGGCACCGACCTTCTTCGGCCTCGAATTCGGCCGCCGGGCGAAGGACGGCGGCACGCCGATCCACGAGTTCCTCGGCATCGATTACAACCAGAACTTCAAGTTCCTGTTCATCTACATCGTGCTGTTCCTGGTCGTCATGCTGGTGCTCTACATCAAGCACCGGCTGACTCGCATGCCGGTGGGCCGTGCCTGGGAAGCGCTGCGCGAGGACGAGATCGCCTGCCGCGCCATGGGCCTGAACCACGTGCTGGTGAAGCTCTCGGCGTTCATGCTGGGTGCCTCCACCGCAGGGTTGGCGGGCGTGTTCTTCGCCAGCTACCAGGGCTTCGTCAACCCGTCGTCCTTCACCTTCTTCGAGTCGGCGCTGATCCTCGCCATCGTGGTGCTGGGCGGCATGGGGTCGACGGTGGGCGTGGTGATCGCCGCCTTCGTCCTCACCGTCGCGCCAGAACTGCTGCGCAGCTTCGCTGACTACCGCGTGCTGCTGTTCGGCATCCTCATGGTGCTGATGATGATCTGGCGCCCGCGCGGGCTGATCCGCATCAGCCGCTCGGGCTTCGCCGTACGCAAGGGGGTGGCGCCATGAGCGGCGACAAGATCCTCAGCGTCGAGCACCTGATGATGCACTTCGGTGGCATCAAGGCGCTCAACGACGTCAACCTCGACGTGGAACGCGGCTCCATCACCGCGCTGATCGGCCCCAACGGCGCCGGCAAGACCACGGTGTTCAACTGTCTCACCGGCTTCTACAAGGCCACCGGCGGCAATATCCTGCTCAACACCCAGGGCGGCACCACCGACGTCATCAAGGTGCTCGGCCAGCCGTTCCAGGGCGGCGACTTCGTCAACCCGGCGCAGTTCGGCAACCGCCTCTACTACAAGATGTTCGGCGGCACCCACCTGGTGAACCGCGCGGGGCTCGCGCGGACCTTCCAGAACATCCGGCTGTTCCGCGAGATGTCGGTGGTGGAGAACCTGCTGGTGGCCCAGCACATGTTCGTCAACCGCAACCTCATCGCCGGCGTGCTCAACACCCCCGGCTACCGCCGCGCGGAAAGCGAAGCGCTGGACCACGCCTTCTACTGGCTGGAAGTGGTGGACCTGGTGGACTGCGCCAACCGCCTGGCCGGCGAGATGTCCTACGGGCAGCAGCGTCGCCTGGAGATTGCCCGCGCCATGTGCACCCGGCCCGAGTTGATCTGCCTGGACGAACCGGCCGCCGGCCTCAACCCGGCCGAAACCCAGGCCCTGGCGCGCATCGTGCGCTACCTGCGCGACCACCACGGCATCACCGTGCTGCTGATCGAGCACGACATGGGCATGGTGATGAACATCTCCGACCATATCATCGTGCTCGACCACGGCGTGGTCATCGCCCGTGGCGGCCCGGAGGAGATTCGCCACAACGACAAGGTCATTGCCGCCTATCTCGGCGCAGACGAAGAGGAGCTGGCATGACGGCGCCGATGTTGGAATTCCGTGAGGTCGATGTGTTCTACGGGCCGATCCAGGCGCTGAAGAAAGTCTCGCTGACCGTCAACGAAGGAGAGACCGTGGCGCTGATCGGCGCCAACGGCGCGGGCAAGTCGACGCTCCTGATGTCGATCTTCGGCCAGCCGCGCGCGGCGGGCGGCGCGATCCTCTACAAGGGCCAGGACATCCGCCAGAAGTCCGCGCACTACGTGGCCTCCAACGGCATCGCGCAGTCGCCGGAAGGGCGCCGGGTGTTCCCCGACATGACCGTGGAGGAGAACCTGCTGATGGGCACCATCCCCATCGGCATGGACCACGCCCAGGACGACATGCAGCGCATGTTCGACCTCTTCCCGCGCCTGAAGGAGCGGCGCAACCAGCGCGCCATGACCATGTCCGGCGGCGAGCAGCAGATGCTCGCCATCGCCCGCGCGCTGATGAGCCGGCCCAAGCTGCTGTTGCTCGACGAACCGTCCCTGGGCCTGGCGCCCATCGTGGTCAAGCAGATCTTCCAGACCTTGCGCGAACTGGCGCAGAGCGGGATGACACTGTTCCTCGTGGAGCAGAACGCCAACCACGCGCTGAAGCTGTCCGACCGCGGCTACGTGATGGTCAACGGCGAGATCCGCCTGAGCGGCACAGGGGCGGAACTGCTGGGTAACCAGGAGGTTCGCAACGCGTATCTGGGCGGGCACTGACGCCTTCGCCTTTCGTAGGAGCGGACGGAGTCCGCTCCTACGATTCCTTCACCGCTTTCCCGAAGAGGGGTTTCCATGCAAGACCTCCGCTTCCTCACCAACGCCGACGTCGCCGAACGACTGAGTTATCCCCAGTTGATCGAAGCCCTGCGCATCGGCCTCGCCGGAGCCTGCGAAGCCCCGGTGCGCGGCTGTCATGAACTGCCCGGCAACGCCTCGCTGCTGACCATGCCGGTGTGGCGACCGGGGCAGGACATCGGCGTGAAGCTGGTCACCGTATTCCCCGATAACGGCGCGAAGAACCTGCCGGCGGTGGCCGCCTTGTTCTGCCTGTTCGACGGACAGACCGGCCATCCGCTGGCGATGCTCGAAGCTTCGGAAATGACCGCCCGGCGCACCGCCTGCACCTCCGCGTTGGCCGCCGATTACCTGGTACGCCGCGACGCACGGCGGCTGCTGATCGTCGGCAGCGGCACCCTGGCGCCGCATATGGTCCGCGCCCACTGCTCGGTGCGCGAGTACGAGGACATCGCCCTCTGGGGGCGCCAGGAAGACAAGGTGCAAGCGCTGGTGAAGCAGTTGCAGGACGAAGGCTATCCCGTCCACGCCAGTGCCGATCTGCGCGGTGGCGTGGCAGCGGCGGACTGCATCAGTTGCGTCACCACTTCCCGCGAGCCCATCGTCCACGGCGCCTGGCTGCGCTCGGGTTGCCACCTCGATCTGGTCGGAGCCTTCCTGCCGTCCATGCGCGAGACCGACAGCGAAGCCGTGCGCCGTGCGCGCATCGTCGTCGACACCCGCGAAGGTTCACTGGCAGAGGCGGGCGATCTGCTGATTCCCCTGGGCGAAGGCGTGATCGACGAGCGCGCTATCGACTGTCAGTTGGCCGACCTCCTGAACGGTCGCGGCGCGCGCAAGGACGATAGCGAGATCACCCTGTTCAAGTCCGTGGGTTATGCACTGGAAGATCTGATCGCGGCGCGCCTGCTCCTGCAGTGAAGTTGTCCCGAAATTCTGTGGGCGGCGCTGTGGATAACATCTGGGAGAACCTTGCGAGCCCGCGTGACAACGGGCGCCGGCAGTACCGCTCGTTTTCTGTTCGATTGCCCTGCAACCCCTGTATGGATGGACAGTTACCACTTCGTGGAAAAGTTCCGCAGTTCCGATAGTTGTCCCCGTCAGCCGTTGAAAGACTTGTGGATAACCTTGGGAAGAACGGCTCCAGCGCAGAGGCGACGCGGCCTGTGCTGAAGCGCTTGAAAATCGTCCAGGGGGAATGCGCTCTTCCGCTTGCCCACAGAAACCGTGGAGCAGCCTGTGGACAAGATGGGCGCAACTCTCGGCAGGCCCACAGCCATGGGCCTTTCACGCGGCTGTTCGGGTTTTATCCAGCACCGCTGTAACGCAACGCGGCGAGTTCGGGCTGTTATGCTCGGCCGACCGACAAGAACGCGCACCGCACGACTCCCCGGCATGCATCGGCGACGGCAGTGCCCTGCAAGAGGATATCTGTGATGACCACTCCCACTCTGTTCATTACCGGCGCCACCTCCGGCTTCGGCGAAGCCTGTGCCCGGCGTTTCGCCCGTGACGGCTGGTCGCTGGTGATCACCGGTCGCCGCGAGGAGCGCCTCAATGCGCTGGCCCAGGAGCTTTCCGCCGAGACCGAGGTGCTGCCGCTGGTGCTCGACGTGCGTGATCGCGCGGCCATGACCGCAGCGGTGGACTGCCTGCCGGAGAGGTTCGCCAAGCTGCGTGGCCTGATCAACAACGCCGGCCTCGCCCTGGGGGCCGACCCGGCGCAGGAGTGCGAGCTGGACGACTGGGACACCATGGTCGACACCAACATCAAGGGCCTGATGTACGCCACCCGCCTGCTGCTGCCGCGTCTGATCGCCCATGGTCCGGGCGCGAGCATCCTCAATCTGGGCTCGGTTGCTGGTCACTGGCCCTATCCGGGCGGCCACGTGTATGGCGCGACCAAAGCCTTCGTCGAGCAGTTCTCGCTGAACCTGCGTTGCGACCTGCAGGGCACCGGCGTGCGTGTCACCAACCTCGAGCCGGGCATGTGCGAGAGCGAGTTCTCCCTGGTGCGCTTCGGCGGTGATCAGGCGAAGTACGACAAGACCTACGCCGGCGCCGAGCCGATCCAGTCCGCAGACATCGCCGAGACCATCCACTGGATCCTGAACCAGCCGCCGCACATCAACATCAACACCCTGGAAATCATGCCGGTGAGCCAGGCCTGGGCGGGCTTCTCGGTGCATCGCAAGGGGTGATTTTTGTGCGGGGGGTACCCTCACCCCAGCCCTCCCCCAGAGGGGGGCCGTTCGTCCCGGCTGATGGCGTGGTTTCGATCTGCTCCAGACCGTCCCTCTCCCTCCGGGAGAGGGCTGGGGTGAGGTGCTGTTGATCCTACAGATAAGGCGTCAGCCTGCGAGCAACCAGGCACCTGCAGCCGCCGAAGCCAGCCCGGCGAAGCGCACCAGCGGCGCCGCCGCCTGAGGCAACACGCGAACCAGACCGTAACCCGCCCCATGCAGCGCAGCCGTTGCGGCAACGAAACCGGCGGCGTACAGCCACGGACTGCTCAGGTCCGGCAGTTCCAGCCCGTGTGCCACGCCGTGGGCGAGAGCGAACAGCGCAGTGACGCCCATCGCCACCGCCAGCGGCGGACGCACCGCCAGCGCCACGCACAGGCCCAGCGCCAATACCGAAGCGGAGATGCCGGTCTCCATGAACGGAATCTCCAGCCCCTCGAAGCCCAGCAGCCCGCCGATCAGCATGGTGCCGACGAAGGTGCAGGGCAGCGCCAGGCGTGCGGCGCCCTGTTGCTGGGCGGCCCAGAGGCCGACGGCGAGCATCGCCAGCAGGTGGTCGAGGCCGGTGATGGGGTGGGCGATGCCGGCGATCAGGCCGTGGTCGCCGTGGCCCGGATGAGCGAAGGCCACTGCCGGGGTGAGGAACAGCGCCAGGCTGTAGAGGGCTTTACGCAGGGTCATGGTCATTCCTTGGTCTGTGGGGCTGTTCAGGCTGCAGTCAGCAGTCCCTGGCGCTCGATGAAGGTGATGATCTCGGCCAGGCCCTGGCCGGTCTTCTGGTTGCTGAAGACGAAGGGCTTGTCGCCGCGCATGCGCGAGGCGTCCTGGTCCATCACTTCCAGCGAGGCGCCCACCAGCGGGGCGAGGTCGATCTTGTTGATCACCAGCAGGTCGGACTTGCAGATGCCCGGTCCGCCCTTGCGCGGGATCTTGTCGCCGGCGGAGACGTCGATCACGTAAAGGGTCAGGTCCGACAGCTCAGGGCTGAAGGTAGCCGAGAGGTTGTCGCCGCCGGACTCCACCAGGATCAGGTCGAGGCCGGGGAAGCGGCGGTTGAGCTGGTCCACCGCCTCCAGGTTGATCGAGGCATCCTCGCGGATTGCCGTGTGGGGGCAGCCGCCGGTTTCCACGCCGATGATCCGCTCCGGCTCCAGCGCCTCGTTGCGTACCAGGAACTGCGCGTCTTCCTGGGTGTAGATGTCATTGGTGACCACGGCGATGTTGTAGCGCTGGCGCAAGGCGCGGCACAGCGCCAGGGTCAGGGCGGTCTTGCCGGAGCCCACCGGGCCGCCGATGCCGACGCGAAGAGGTTGAGAGTTCATGGCAGTTCTCCTAGGAGCGGAACAGACGGCTGTATTGGGTTTCGTGAGTCATGCAGGCCAGCGCGAGACCGAAGGGCGCGCCGCCATGGGGATCGTTTTCCAGCGCGGCCTGGCAGGCGACGTCGAGCTCGGGTAGCAATTGCGACGTGAGCTTCTGCGCGGCCAATTGGCCCAGCGGCAGGGTTTTCATCAGTACCGCCAGTTGGTTCTCCAGCCAGCTCCACAGCCAGGCGCCGAGGGCCTGTTCCGGGGAAAGTTCCCAGGCGCGGGCGGCCAGCGCCCAGGCGGCGGCGAAGGAGGGAGCGGCCTGCTCGGCGAGGCACTGGCGAGCGGGCGCGTCCAGCTCGGGCAGGGCTTCGAGCAACTGGCCGAGGGAGAAGCCCATCTGCCGGTTCTCCAGACCCAGCTCGCGCGTTTCGCGGCTGGCGCGGTGGCGCTCTGCGGCGTCGCGCAGGGCGTCCCAATCACCGGCTTGGGCGGCACGCAGCAGCTCGGCCAGCAGCGGGCCTTCGAAGCGCGCGAGGTTCAGGTGCAGTTGATCGGTCAGCCAGGTGCGTGCGCTGTCGGCATCCTTGACCTGGCCCTGGTCGATGGCGCTTTCCAGCCCTTGCGAGTAGCTGTAGCCACCGATGGGCAACTGCGGGCTGGCCAGGCGCAGCAGTGCCCAGAGGGGGGTCACCGGCGCACTCCGAATTGATGCAGCTTCGGCGCGTAGTTGAATTCTTCTTCGCCCTGATGCGAATGATGATGCCCGCCGCCGTAGGCACCGTGTTCCGGCTGGAAGGGCGCTTCGATGGCCTCCACCGTGGCGCCGAGCTGGTCGAGCATGGCCTTGAGTACGTAGTCGTCGAGCAGGCGTAGCCAACCTTCACCGACCTGCAGGGCAACGTGGCGATTGCCCAGGTGATAAGCCGCGCGGTTCAGCTCGCGGGCGTTGGCGCAGGTGACGTGGAGCAGCTTCTCCGGCGCGGCGCAGACGCGCACCACGCGTCCGTCGTTGGCCAGCAGGAATTCGCCATCGGCCAGCGGCGACTGGCCGCGTTCGAGGAACAGCCCGACGTCTTCACCCCCGGCGCTGAAGCAGCGCAGGCGGCTTTTGCTGCGCGCCTCGTAATTCAGGCGCAGTTCGGCGTCCCAGTGTTCGCGGGGTTCGATTCGTTGGTGGATGACCAGCATGGCAGTGTCCGGCAGTAGCAATGGCAGTGCTACAGCAAGGGGCTTGCCAGTGCAGGCGGCGGTCAGTGCTGGCGCGGCCTGGCGGGGTTGTCCGAGCGATCAGGAATGGTGCGCGTGGTCAAGGATGGTGCGCACGAAAACGGTGCGCACCATGTCGGGGCAGTGGGCTCTTTATAGGAGCGAGGGGCGCCTACAGGATTTTCGTTAGGGCCGTGAACCGATCCCGGTCCAGTGCTTGGCGCCGATCATGATGAAGCGCAACTGCTGGGTGATCTTCGCCTGGGGCGAGAGGTGCGTCGGCAGGCTCTCCGCCGGCGGGTCGATCAGTTCGGGCAGGGTGGCGAACACCGTCTTGACGACCAGATCGGCGATCACGTCGATGTCCTGGCCGCCCAGGTGCGGCAGCTTGTTGAGTAGCGCCAGGTCAGCGGCCAGGTCGTCGGTGATGCGCTGGCGCAGGGCACCGACGGCCTGGCGGATCGGGTGCGAGCCGCCGTACTGCTCGCGGGCGAGGAAGAGGAACTGGGTGCGGTTGGCGGTGACGGCATCGAGGAAGATGCGCACCGATGCCTCGATCACGCCGCCCAGCTCGAACTCGTTGCGGCGCACCACGCGCAGGGTTTCGCGGAAGGTTTCGTCGACGTCCGCCACCAGCGCAAGGCCGAGTTGGTCCATGTCGGTGAAGTGCCGGTAGAAGCCCGCCGGGACGATGCCCGCCGTCTTCGCCACTTCGCGCAGGCTCAGGGTGCCGAAGCCGCGGCCGCTGTCCATCAGGCTCCGCGCGGCATCCATCAGGGCCAGGCGGGTCTGTTGTTTCTGTTCGGCGCGGGGAGTGGACATACGGCGATCCATGACAAAGGCGCAGGCACTCTAGCAAAAGCCGCTCGGCGTTTGGGAAGTTCCTGATGGCAATAGTGAACAGGTGTTGACTGAAAACTCCTACCCATGAGATTTTAAGTGAACACCTGTTTACTGTTCGGTCACGCCCAATGTCGCTGCTGCCCTTTTCCACTCTGAGCCTGATCCAGCCGCTGCTTGCTCCGCTGTGTTCGCTGGTGCGCAACCAGTGGCTGCGCGAGGCGGATGTCGATGCGTGGCTGCGGGTGCTCAATCGCGGCTGGTCATTGCAACGCGTGTATGCACGGGTCGAGGCGCGGCAATGGGTGGCGGATGACATGCTGGAGCTGCGCCTGCGCCCCAACGCCCATTGGCGCGGTGCGCGCCCCGGGCAGCACCTGCAGTTGTTCGTCGAGCACGACGGCGTGCGCCACAGCCGCAGCTATAGCCTGACGCGCATCGCCGATGACGGCTGCCTGGAGATTGCCGTGAAGCGGCAGCCGGGCGGGCGGGTGTCTTCCCTGCTGGTGCAGCAGCTGTGCGTGGGCGATGTGCTGGAGCTGGGCCAACCGGACGGCGACCTGAGCTGGCCGCTCGATGACCAGGGCGTGCTGCTGCTGGCTGCCGGGAGCGGGCTGACGCCGCTGCTCGGTTTGCTGCGCGAGGCCTTGGCGCGCGGCTACAACGGGCCGGTGACGCTGCTGCATTACGTCCGCGAGCGCGGGCAGAAAGCCTTCGTGGCTGGCCTGGACGCCTTGGCGCGGCAGTATCCGAACCTGGAGTTGCGCTGGTCGCTGAGCGGCGATACGGCGCTGGCAGGCGAATTGTCCGGGCGCTTTCAGCCGGAGCACGTCTGCGGCCTGGACGGGCGCCACGTGCTGGCCTGCGGCCCCGGTGGTTTCGTCGAGAGCGTGCGCCTGGCGTTAGGTGCCAGCAGCCGCAGCCTGCAGGTGGAAAGCTTCAGCCCGCCGAGCTGGGATGAGCGCGCGCCGGCGCAGTCCGTGAGCCTGCGCTTTGCCCGTAGCGCGCTGGAGGTGGCGGGTGACAGCCGCCGCAGCCTGCTGGAACAGGCCGAAGCCAACGGTCTGCGCCCGGTACACGGTTGCCGCCAGGGCGTTTGCACGAGTTGCACCTGCACCCTGGTCAGCGGCTGCGTGCGCGATCTGCGTAGCGGCGAGCTGTTCAGCGAACCGGGTCAGCCCATCCGCATCTGTGTCAGCGCGCCCCAGGGCGACCTGACTGTCGATCTCTGAATATTCCGGAAGCCATCGCCATGCGTGAAGACCGCGATCTGACCGCCGCCGAGCTGGCGGCCTTCGGTGCCGAACTGGACGCCCTGCGCCAGCGCACCCTGCACGACCTGGGGGCAAAAGACGCCCGCTACATCCGCCGCATTCGCGCGGCGGTGCGCTTCTGCTGCTGGAGCGGCCGCGCGCTGCTGATGGCCGGCTGGTTCCCGCCGACCTGGCTGCTGGGCACTTTGCTGCTCGGGATGGGCAAGATCCTGGAGAACATGGAGCTGGGCCATAACGTCATGCATGGCCAGTACGACTGGATGAACGACCCGGAGCTTTCCGGGCAGCGCTACGAGTGGGACATCGTCGGTCCTTCGGACTTCTGGCGGCACACGCACAACCATGTGCACCACACCTACACCAACGTGCTGGGCATGGATGACGACGTGGGCTACGGCGTGGTGCGGCTGTTCCCGGAGCAGAAGTGGAAGCCGTTCTACCGCTGGCAGCCGCTGTGGGTGACGCTCCAGGCGCTGCTGTTCCAGTACGCCGTGGCGGTTCAGCACCTGCGCCTGGACAAGTACGTGAAGGGGCGGATGAGCAAGGAAGAACTGCGCCCGCTGCTGCGCCAGTTCAACGCCAAGGTCGGGCGCCAGTGGGTCAAGGACTACATCGTGTTCCCGCTGCTCGGCCTGATCACCGGCGCCTTCGGCGCTGTGCTGCTGGGCAACGTCATCGCCAACCTGATGCGCAACCTGTGGACCTTCACGGTGATCTTCTGCGGCCACTTCACCGAGAAGGCCGCGGTGTTCCCGCCCGAGGTACTGCAGGACGAGACGCGCGGCCACTGGTATCTGCGCCAGCTGCGCGGGTCGAGCAACCTGGAAGGCGGGCCGATCTTCCACATCATGACTGGCAACCTCAGCCACCAGATCGAGCACCACCTCTATCCGGACCTGCCCGCGCGGCGTTATGCGGCACTATCGCGGGAGGTTCGAGAGATCGCTGCGCGCTACGGCCAGACCTACAACAGCGGCCGCTTGTCGGCGCAGTTCGCCACGGTGCTCAAGCGCATCTGGGTCCATCGTCGACCCACCGTTCCGGCCCGCGCCTGATCCGGGTCAGGCGCGGCGGGAATGCGGCGAGGCGACTTCTTCACGCAGGGCGCGCAACTCGGCGGCGTCCTGATTGAGATGGTGGATGGCCTTGAGCAGTCTCTGCCGGAGCAGGTCGTCCTGGACCTGTTCGACCGCCCGCATGACCTCCAGGGCCGTGGCCTCGTTGTTGCTGGCGACGGCGTCGAGGGTCTTTCGCAGGCTGCGGGTTGCGTGGTTCACGTTGGTGTTCTCCTGAAAACTGCACGCACCCTACGACCTGATTATTTCCAATAAATTTCAACAAGTTGCTTTCTGATCGGCGGTCATGATGTCGCAGCGGTGGCGCATCGATTCAGAAAGCTGCACAGCGCCGGCAGGGGCACCAGGTTGAACAGCAGGCGGCCGATCCCCCGCCGTAATGAATGGCACCCAAGTCCTCCAGCGGCAAGTCGGATAAGCGTGTGTGCAGGCGGTAGACAACGCCGCGGGTGAGGCCGAAGGCGAAGAGCCATATCAGCAGGATGGCGGGGCATTAGAGCAGGAAATACTTGAGATCCCGGAGCAGCGTGGCGACTCTCCAGGTACATGCTGCTTAGGATCGATCCTGCGACGGTATGGTTTCATGCAACTGAAGGCACGAGGTCTGATAGCCGGCGGGGTGTTGCAGCACCATAATGCGCGGCTTCGTAAAACCTGTGATCTTTGTCGCGCCAGCACTGTCCGATATCGGGACGGTTTTTTCGTCGCCGCACTCTTTCATCCCATTTGCCTGCCGGACTCGCCATGTTCAGCCCGCTCGTCACCTTTCCCGCGCTCTACACAGCCACGCTGCTGATGCTCGCCGGCTCCGGCCTGTTCACCACCTATATGGGCCTGCGCCTGACCCAGGAGGGTGTCAGCGACCTGTGGGTCGGCGGCCTGATGGCGGCCTACTATTTCGGCCTGGTCTGCGGCGGCAAGTTCGGCCACAAGCTGATCGCAGGCTTCGGTCACATCCGTTCCTACGTGGCCTGCGCGGGCATGGCGACGGTGATCGTGCTGATCCACGCGCTGGTCTCGCAGCTGGAGGTGTGGATCGTGCTGCGCTTCGTGATGGGCGCCGTGATGATGAACCAGTACATGGTGATCGAGAGCTGGCTCAACGAGCAGGCTGAAGGACATCAGCGCGGCAAGGTGTTCGCCGGCTACATGGTGGCGGTGGACGCTGGCCTGGTGGTCGGCCAGGGCCTGCTGGCGCTGAGCCCGGCGCTGGATTACAAGCCGCTGCTGCTGGTCGCCATCTGCTTCTCCTCCTGCCTGATCCCGCTGGCGCTGACCCGCCGCGTCCACCCGGCCAAGCTGGTGGCGGCGCCGCTGGAGATCGGTTTCTTCTGGAAGCGCGTGCCGCAATCGCTGGGCACCATCTTCGTCGCCGGCCTGATGGTCGGCGCCTTCTACGGCCTGGCGCCGGTGTATGCGGCGCGCAACGGTCTGGACACCTCGCAGGCGAGCCTCTTCGTCGGCATGTGCATCGTCGCCGGCTTCTGTGCGCAGTGGCCGCTGGGCTGGTTGTCCGATAGGGTCAACCGCAGCTGGCTGATCCGCGCCAATGCCTTGCTGCTGTGCCTGGCGGCGGTGCCGATGTGGGGCCTGATCGAACTACCCTACGCGCTGCTGCTGGCCAATGGTTTCGTCACTGGCATGTTGCTGTTCACCCTCTATCCGCTGGCGGTGGCATTGGGCAACGACCATGTCGAACAGTCTCGCCGGGTGGCACTCTCGGCCATGCTGCTGACCACCTACGGCGTCGGCGCCTGTATCGGCCCGCTGTTCGCCGGCGCGATGATGCGCCACTTCGGCCCGGGCATGTTCTACATGCTGGTGTCGGCCTATGCGCTGATCCTGATCTTCTGGGTGCAGCCCAAGCGCGTCACCGGTGTGCACCGTGTCGATGAGGCGCCATTGCATCACGTGGCCATGCCCGACACCGTCAGCCCGATGGCTGCAGCGCTGGACCCGCGCGTTGAGGAAGTGCCGGAGGAGTTGGTGGTGGAGGCACCGGCCAGCATCGGCCGCTCCGATGGCGAGCCGGATGGCGCCGAGAACAAGAGTTGACCGCGCTAGACAAACCGCAGAAATGAGAAAGCCCGGCAGATGCCGGGCTTTTCTTTCGCCTGTTCGGCGTATTTCGCGCCGATCAGGAAACACGCTTCAGGTGGGCATCGAACACGGTGTCACCACCGGACTCGGCGACCATGTTGTTGTGCAGCTTGTCGATGGTGTGCTCGGAGCCGTTCTCGGCAACGCGGACGTCTTCCATTTGCTTGTGCAGGCGGTCGATGGTGCGTTCGGAACCGTTGTCGGCGACGCGGGCATCGTCCATTTGCTTGTGCAGACGGTCGATGGTGCGTTCAGAGCCGTTGTCGGCAACGCGGGCATCGTCCATCTGCTTGTGCAGGCGGTCGATGGTGCGTTCGGAGCCATTATCCGCAACGCGGGGCTGGGCGCTCTGCTGCTGGAGTTGGTGCGTGCTGCGCGGGCCATTGTTGAGGATGGCCGGGGCGGCGAAGACGGCGCTGGCGGTCATCAGGGAGGTGAGTGCAAGGCTGAGGGCGATCTTGGTTTTCATGTTGGGTGGCTCCGAAAGGGGGCGGTTTGTTTTGGCTACGGGGTTATTTTCCCTTCGGATAAATCGATTTAAAAACGATGCTGGGTGATACAGAGCATCAGTGATGTCGATTATTTAGCCGGCTAATTTCAACTATCGCCGCCAATGATGGAACGACGAAAACCGCTCTAGGGCGGTGTCTTAAGGCGTTTCAAAGGAGGTTTCAGGCAAGACGCCGTTACAAATCGCGGGTGGCCTGGTATCGATGGCGTGCCGTTGCGGCTCTGGGGCGATAAGAAAGCCCGGCGGGGCCGGGCTTTTCTCTCACCTTGCGGTGTACTGCCTGGAGACTTATGCCTTCAGATGGGCGTTGAAGACGGTGTCGCCACCCGACTCGGCAACCATGTTGCTGTGCAACTGGTCGACGGTGTGCTCGGAGCCGTTCTCGGCCACGTTCATTTCGCTGTGCAGACGCTCGATGGTTTTGCTCGAACCGTTTTCAGCGACGCCCAGTTGCTTGTGCAGGCGGTCGACAGTCTGGCTGGAGCCGTTCTCGGCGACGTTCATCTGCTGGTGCAGGCGGTCAACCGACTGGCTCGAACCGTTTTCTGCAACGCTCATCTCGCTGTGCAGACGGTCGATGGTTTTGCTCGAACCGTTTTCAGCGACGCCCAGTTGCTTGTGCAGGCGATCGACGGTCTGGCTGGAGCCGTTCTCGGCGACGTTCATTTGCTGGTGCAGGCGGTCAACCGACTGGCTCGAACCGTTTTCTGCAACGCTCATCTCGCTGTGCAGACGGTCGATGGTTTTGCTCGAACCGTTTTCAGCGACGCCCAGTTGCTTGTGCAGGCGATCGACGGTCTGGCTGGAGCCGTTCTCGGCGACGTTCATTT
>OGQD01000286.1_pt1 | contig 40766 bp, 29 predicted proteins | sample 1553091 | NCBI WGS metagenome assembly OGQD01 (sample SAMEA2580290, study PRJEB22360) | human gut metagenome | biome: human gut; feature: human-associated habitat; material: faeces | place: Denmark | collected 2008/2010
GGCCAGGTCGAAATGCCCCATTCGCGGACAAGTCCGCTCCTACAAGTGCTTATCGGGCCGTACAGGCGCTTTTCATGGTGTGCGGCAGATCGGGTTCATGGCCCCAACTGAGCATCGTGGGCTGCCTCTGTGGGAGCGGCCTTGGCCGCGAAGCTTTGTTGTCAGCTCTGTTCGCGGACAAGTCCGCTCCTACTGGGCTGAGCTCACCAGCAACATGTGAGCCGCATTACCAGGCGCCCCTGCCCCAAACGCAGCGGGCGCCCGTTCCCTACATGGCGAGCCGCGAGGTTCGGTCATGGATACGCTCCAGCGCCTCCACGCGCCGCCGCTCGGCCTCGTTGCCGAAGCGACTCTTGCGCAGCTCGTCCAGCTGCCGATCACGATCTTCTTGGCTCAGGCCAACGTTACCCAGCACCGCAGCACGCTGCTCGTACCAGGCGCTCATGCGCTCATCCCAGGCGGTATTTTCCTGGTCCAGCGCTTCGAGCCGTGCGGTGGCCTCCTCGCCCACCAGGCTCGTGCGAATCTGGCGCAACTCCTCCGCCGAACCTGAGCGCTGCTGCCAGTCGTCCGTCAGTGTCCGCAGGTCCAGATAGCGGTTGGTGACTTCGAGCGAGGCCCTGATGGCTTCCGGCAGTTGCTGTTCCAGTTCCGCCAGTTGCCGGGCCCGTTCGTGGGGCGAGAGCCCCTTGTCCTGCATCAGCTCGAGACGCGCCAGCGCGTAGCCGTCGTAGGCATCGTCGTCACCGAAGAAAACCGTGATCACCTCCGGCGAAAGATGCTGCGCGCGCAGGGCCAGAATCTGCTCCCGCTGCTGGCGGATGCTCTCCAGATCGATCCGCCCAGGCTGCGGCGCCACCAGGCGCTTCTCGATATCGGCCACGCCCAGCAGATAGGCCAGATACCCCTCCAGCACCTGCTCCGCCTCTCCCAGCGCCGGCTCCCGCAGGCGATGGCGCAACTGCGCGCGAATACGTGCTGTCAGCGACTGGAGGCTTTCCTCGCCCACCGCCGACAGGAAATAGTCGAAGCAATGACGAAGACCGATGCTGATCAGGAGATGGCCATCGGCGGTGGTCTCCACCGCGCAGCTCACCTCGGTGCCGGCCAGCGATTTCGGCAGCTCCTCCAGGCCGGTGGCGACAGCCGGCGCCGCCCTGCTCGCCGTCAGCGTCGTCGCTGCCGCCTCGGAGGCCGGCGGCGACGCCAGCTCAGGCGGCTCCGTGGCATCGCTCTGTTCGTAAAGCCACCAGGGCAGTCCGGCCACCGCCGCCACCAGCAGGCAGTAGGCCAGGACCATCAACGTCATGTTTCTCATACGAGCTCCGGTACCTGCCACCGCAGAAGTGGAACCGAGGGCCGCTCGCCCGGCCCTCGGTTTACGGCCTGTCACGTCGCCCCTTGTCAAAGGCCGGCCAGCTTCAGGCGGTTGGCATGCTGACGATAGGTAGTCTTGGGATTGGTCTCGAAGATGCTGACCAAGCCCAACACCTGGTTCACCGCGTCGAGGTGGTTCATCTTGTAGTTATCGCGGATCACCGTGCCCAGGTGGCTGGAGCACTGCGGCACCAGGCCGTCATTGGGGCCGGGGACCAGCACGCCGAGCAGGGCCATGGACCAGTCGCTGGGGTCCACGACGCTGGTCAGGTGGCTGGTGCCGCTCCAGGAGTAGTAGCGGACACCGTTGGACACCGCGTCTCCCGAACCGCAGGCCGTGGTCGGGACGCCAGCCGGGAAGGTCCGGTTGAAGGCCGCTGCGCCGGTTGTAGTCAGGGAATTCATCGCCGCCAGGGAGTCCTGCGGGCCGGCCGTGCCGTCCCCCATGTCGATCAGCCAGGCGATGGCGTTGACCGCCCCGGCGATGACGCTCGCGCCGCCCGGCCCGACGAACTCGGCGATGCCCTCGACGACATCGGCCACGGGGCTGCCCTTGTTGGCGGTGCTGACCGCCGTCACCGAAGCCACGCGCTCCGGGGCCACGCCGGCCACGTAGCGCACGCTCTGGCCACCATGGCTGTGGCCGATCAGGTTGACCTTACTCGCGCCGGTGATGGCCTGGATTTCCTTGATCTGGGCCAGCAGCTGCTCGCCGCGCAGCTCGCTGCTGCCGGCGGTGGTCTGGGCGGTGACGAAGACCCGGGCGCCATTGGCCTGAAGATCGGAGGGAATGCCATGCCAGTAGTTCACCGGGCCTATTTCGCCGAAGCCGAAGAGGCCGTGAGAGAACACGATGGGGTACTTGGTCTTGGCGTAATCGGAAGCAGCGTATACGGGAGCCGCGGCCAACGCGGCGGCGGCCAGCAACAGGGGAGCAGTCAGCATCTTCATGAGAGACCTCGTTATGCTTGTTCTTGGGGTCACCGGTCAGCGGGACGGGACGTCCCATTGGCAGTTTCTTGTCATAGGCCCGCAGGCCCCGCCCAGCTTCACGGAAGCCGCATTCCGGGAAAATGAGGAAAGCGGACATTTGTCCTGTCGAGCTGGGACATGGAGGACGCTCGCAGCCGTCCGCCAGCCCCGGCGTTGCGCTCGCCGGACCGCCGCTATACAAAGGGACTCATAACAAGACAGCCACCAGGCCGCTGGAGTCGAGGAAGGACACCATGCAAAGGACGCCCCCCGCGAAGGACGCGGCCGACGAGGCCGAAACCGAAGGCTATTTCCTGGCCAGCATCCTGCTCGACGTGCTGGAAACCCTCCGCCCGCGAGGCATCGACGCGGAGTCCATCGGCCAGGTGCTCGGCCTGGATCTGGACAGCCTGCTCGCCGATCCCAACGGCTGGGTGCCGATTCGCGTGTTGGTAGCCATGCTGCGCCAGGCCCTGGTGCTCTTCCCCGACCCGCTCATGGGCCTGCACGCCTCCCAGTCGGAGCGCGACGCCGCGTTCGGCGTGCTGGGCTACCTCAACCAGACCTGCGCCACCCTGCAGGAAGTCTTCGCCGCCAAGGCCCGCTATGAACGGCTGGTGAGCGACATGGGCTCCACCTCCCTGCGCCAGGCGCCCGGCGTGGTGCTCTGCTGCTGGGACTGCAATATCCGCGACCCGCTTTTCAAGAGGCATGCCACCGAATTCCTGATCGGGCAGTGGTTGCGCCATATCCGCTCGATCCGAGAGAAGAAGGAAGACGTGCTGCTACGCGTGCACTTCCGCCACTCCGCCCCCGAAGACTCCAGCCTCCTGGAGGAATACGAATCCATCTTCGCCTGCCCCGTCCATTTCGATCAGGCCGAGTCGGCACTGGTCGTCCCGGCCTCCGTCATGACCCTGCGCCTGCGCAGCCCCAACCCCGGGCTGCAGGAAACGCTGGAGCGCCATGCCCACCTGCTGCTCAGCGAGCGCGACAGCGCACCATCGCTGATCAGCCAGATACGCTCGCGCCTGCGCGTCCTGCTGATGGAAGGCAAGATCTCGCGCGACTACCTGGCCGAGGAAATGGGCATCAGCAGCCGCCACCTGCACCGGCAACTGCAGCGGGCGGGCAGCAGCTACCGGGAGCTGGTGGACGATATCCGCATCGAACTGGCGAAGAACCTGCTGCAGGACAACGGGCTGACCCTGGACATCATCAGCCGGCGCCTCAACTTCAAGGAGGCGGCCTCTTTCAGCCGCTGGTTCCGGGAGATGACGGCACAGACGCCCGGCGAATATCGGCGCCAGGCGATAGCGGACGGTGGCGGCGGAAGTCAGATCGATTGAGAGTCGGCGGGAACCATCCTTGATGCGGGTCAGAACCAGGAGGTGATTTACAGATTTCTGATTCTGTTGAGATAGATGGCGAAAGTGCAGGCTGCCAAAAATACAGGCTCCAAAAAATCTATTGAAACAATTATTTATGGCTAGCAATCGGCCTTGCTAGTAAGTCAGCAACTCGGGCAGGTCATCGGAACCTTGCGAAGTCCTTCGGGTAGTGCGGGTGGTAGGCGAAGCCTTCATCGTCGATGCCGAACAGCCTGACGACAAGCTCCGCCTCGAAGCTCCAGTAGCCAATATAGCCTGAGTCTCATCAAAATAAATTTTCGTCTTTAGGCTATCACTCATAACTCATCACTTATCAACTTCCCTGCCAACAGCAAGTTACTCTAAAAATAGACCACACAAGGAGTTAGCTGCTATTAGCGAGCCAACCCCTTGCAAGTCGCTTACTGCCAGTTGGTTGCGATGATCGTGTTCAACTGCTCACGCTGAGCCGAAGTCAGATTGATCTCATCACCTGCTGGCGCACCGAAGGCGGCCATGGCATTGACCAGATTGTCGACCTGATTGGCATACAGCGAAGCGCTACCAGCCTGGATCACATCCAGCTGCTGAGCCGGGTCGGCATACCAATCCTGGATGGTGATACGGTCCTCCGACCCCGTCACATCGATCACCAGGTCGTCTCCCTGGCGCGACAACCACAGATTTTCGCGTCCGATATCAGCAATGCTCAGCACATCGCTATCGGTATCCGGCGTGTTGGACAGATTGTTGATTACATCCTGGCCATCACCTGCAGCGAATACGTAGGTGTCGCTCCCGGCCCCACCAATCAAGTAGTCGTTGCCGGTGTTGCCACGCAGGGTGTCGTTGCCGGCGCCACCGTCGATCAGGTCATCATCAGACGAGCCGAGGATGATCTGGTTGCCCGCCTGACCAGCAAGCACAGTGCCGAAGGAACGCTCATCGGGCAGGTGCCGATAGGTCGGCGAACCGAGCGGATCGGGGTTGCTCAGCCCAAAGGCGCCGAACAACTGATCGGCCGTAATCTGCCCACCCGAGGCGAAAGCTATGGTATCCACCACATAATCGCCGCCTAGGAACCAGTTGCGGATCGTCACCTTGTCGCTGCCGCCGCTGACGTTGAGCACTAGGTCGTTGCCGCTTTTCATCAGACCGCTGGCAACCTGGTTGAAGCTGATACCTTCGAAACGAAGGGTATCGGCTCCGCCACCGCTGTTATCGATCACATCCTGGCCGCCACCGGCAGCGAAGACATAGGTATCGCCGCCACGGCCACCCAAGAGCGTATCGTTGCCCGCACTACCCGCCAGGACGTCGTTACCGTTACCGCCCTCAAGGCGATCTGCTCCAGTATCGCCAAACAGCTCGTCATCGCCATTGCCTCCCTGTAGCAGGTCGTTTCCGATGGTGCCATCGAGCGCATCATCGCCAATCGAACCCTGGATGATGTCATCGAAGGCAGTGGCCGGGGTTGGCACAGGCAGGCCAAAAGCCCCGAAGATCTGCGCTGCAGTGAGCTGACCACCAGTTTCGAAAGCGATGGTTTCCACCAGGTTGTCGCCACCGAGGAAGAAGTTCTTCAGCGTGACCTGATTGGCCGTACTGCCGTTGACCCGCAGAACCAAGTCGTTGCCGGACTTCATCAGGCCCGAAGCCACCTGGTTGAAGATGATGCCACCCGCGAACACGAGGGTGTCGGCACCGCCGACTTCCTCGATCACGTCCTGGCCGGCGGTGTAGATGTAGGTATCGTCGCCGACCCCACCAAGCAGGATGTCGTTGCCTGCCACACCGCTCAAGGTGTCATCGCCGGCACCACCGAGCAGGATGTCGTTACCGGCAGTGCCGACCAGCAAATCATCCCCCCCCACACCCGCGGCAGGCGGTTCTCCCGACCCACCCGGATTGCCCGGCTCGGTCGGTTCCCCCGGCTCTCCGGGCTCGCCCGGCTCCTCGCCACCACCATCGGGCATCGCTGTGAGCTGGGCAGCAATCTGTGCAGTGGTCAGGTAGTTGCCGCCATCCGGCTGCACATAGTCAATCGAATGGTCGCCGCCCAGGAAGTGATTGGTCACGCGAACCTGCTGACCAAGGTCGCCGTCGACCAGGACCACCAGATCATCGCCATCCCGATGGAAGCTCAGGCGGCTCCGCGACACATCGAGGAAAAACACGCCATCGAAGCCACCGCCGCTGTTGTCAATCACATCCACACCACCATTCGCTCGGTAGTAGTAGTCATCGTCGCCAGCGCCACCGATCAGGGTGTCATTGCCATCCTCGCCGGCCAGAATATCGTTGCCGGCACCACCGTCGAGTAGATCGTTTCCTGAACCGCCGAGCTGGCCATTGCCGCCTGACAGGTAGTCGTCGCCATCGCCACCTTCGACTTGGTCATCCCCCCCCATGCCGAACAGGGTGTCATTGCCAGCTAGGCCACGCAGCATATCTCGACCTTGCCCGCCGGCCAGTTGCTCGCCAGCAGCAGTGCCCTCTACCAAAGTGTCGAACCCACCCGGAACATCGCCAGCGGCGACGATTTGGGCAATACGAGAGGCATTAATCAGGAAACCGCCATCCGGCTGCACATAGCTGATCGCCTTGTCGCCGCCCAGGAAATGCCCGAGGACTCGCACCGACTGTTCGGGGTCGTCATCCACCAAGATGAACAGATCATCGCCGTCTCGGGTGAACGTCAGGCGGGCTTCATCGATACCACCGCTGAAGAACACGCCATCATTGCCACCGCCAGTGTTGTCGATGACATCGGCACCGTCTCCCAGGGAGTAGACGTACTTGTCATCACCCGCACCACCCAGCAGCAGGTCTCCACCGAGGCCACCATCGAGCTGGTCGTTACCATCGCCACCGTGGATCTCGTCGCTACCTGCCTCGCCTTCCAGATAGTCGTTGCCAGCCTCGCCGTAGATCACATCGTCACCAACACGACCCCAGGCCTTGTCGTCGCCGGCCCCCAGACGGATGTTATCGCCGAGATCGCGATACCCGATAAAGCTGTCAGCCCCGGAGGTGCCATGCCAGATCACTCTGTTCTCCACATCAGCCTGACTCAGCGAACTGCCATCGGCGAAAAGGAGATGCTCCAGCTTGAAGTGGTCGGTGGGCTCCTGGAACCAGTTCTGCACCGTGATCGAGTCAGTGCCATTGGCATGCTCGATGATCATGTCCAGACCACGGCGATGGAAGCTCAGGTCACCGGCCGCGATACCTTCACCGAAACTCAAGGTATCCGCGGTCGGCTCAATGTTGCTGTAAGCCTCGTTGGGGCGACGCTCGATCAGCAGATCATGGCCGTCTCCCAGATTGAAGACGTAGGTGTCTTCGCCGAACGAGCCGTAGATCGTGTCATTGCCGGCGCCGCCTTCCAGGGTATTGCTGCCCTGGTTCCAGGCATTGTTGTAGGCCTCCAGCACATCGTCGCCAGCACCTCCCTGCAGAGTATCGAACCCCTGTCCCTTGAGGGTGTCGTTACCGGCACCGCCAAGCAGTTCGCCACTACCCTCGAGCAGATCATCGCCGTCATTGCCCTCAAGTAGGCCGTACCCCTGCAGAGTATCGTTGCCCGCACCACCATCCAGTTGATCGAATCCACCACCGCCGATCAGCAGGTCGTCCCCTTCGGCGCCATACAGGGTGTCATCACCCGAGCCGCCGTCGAGTACGTCATCTCCAGCCTCACCGGCCAGTAGATCATTTCCGTTGCCACCGTGCAGTGTGTCGGCGCCCTCTCCCCCGTGGATATCATCGTCGCCATCCTGGCCGTATACGAGGTCGTTGCCAGCCCCAGAATCGATCACATCATCATCAGCGTGACCATAGATGCTGTCGTCCTGCGCAGTACCTTCCAGCGCTTTGAGCCTGATCGACTCATAATCCCAGGCGATGTCGCCGTCGAACATGAACTGCTCGACAGCTGTTGCTCCGGGCACTCCAGCCTCAGAAGAGAACTGCCCCTGGATACGCAACTGATCACCAGTGGCCCGATTGAGTACCACTAGGTCGCTATCGTCGCGGCGAAGCAACAGATCAGCCGGCGCCACTCCGGTGAACCGCACGCTGTCGGTGCCCTCGCTGTCGAAGACTACATCGCTACCCCACCCAGCTGCGAGATGGTAGTTGTCGTTACCCCTGTCGCCCTCTAGGCGGTCATTACCAGCCCCGCCCTCCAGCAGGTCATCACCATCCCCAGCGCGCAGGATATCGTTACCATCTCCGCCCTGTAGACTGTCCTCGCCAAGGTCACCATTGAGCACGTCGTCTCCGGCTTCACCAGACAGGAGGTCGCCTCCATCACCGCCGTGCAAGGTGTCGGCACCCTCTCCGCCGCGGATCTGGTCATTGCCTTTCTGGCCGTATACAAGATCGTTGCCGGCCCCCGCCTCGATCGCATCATCGTCGGCATGGCCGTAGATGATGTCATCTTGTTCCGTACCATCCAGTGCCCTGAGCTTGATCGTCTCGTAATCCCAGGTCACGTCGCCGTCGAACACAAATTGCTCGATAGCCGTTGTCCCGGCCGAGCCAGCCAAGTGGGAAAACTGGCCCTGGATACGCAATTGTTCACCAGTCGCCTGGTTGACCACTACCAGATCGTCCCCGTCTCGGCGAAGTAGCAAGTCAGCCGGCGCAATATCGGTAAACCGTATGCTGTCGCTGCCAGCGCTGTCGATGATGACGTCAGTTCCCCAAGCAGTAGTCAGACGATATTGGTCGTCGCCTGCACCGCCCTCTAGGAGATCATTACCAGCTCCTCCCTCAAGCAGATCGTTACCCGCTCCAGCCTGCAAGGTATCGTTGCCAGCACCACCACTCAGGCTGTCATTCCCAGCACCGCCATTGAGCACGTCATCTCCGGCCTCACCAGATAGAAGGTCGTTTCCATCCCCACCGTGGAGCGAGTCGGTACCTTCTCCGCCGTGAATCTGGTCGTTACCATCCTGACCGTATACGACGTCGTTGCCAGCACCCGCTCCAATCACATCATCATCGGCATGACCGTAAATGGTGTCATCTTGCCCGGTGCCATCCAGTGCCTTGAGCTTGATTGCCTCATAATCCCAAGTGATGGCGTCATCGAACACGAATTGCTCGATAGCTGTTGCTCCAGGGACTCCGGCTTCATATGAGAACTGGCCCTGAATGCGCAATTGGTCACCAGTTGCCTGATTGACCACCACAAGGTTGAGTCCATCGCGGCGTAGCAGCAGGTCGGTAGGAGCCACACCACTGAAGCGCACACTATCGGAGCCAGCGCTGTCGATAATGACATCACTTCCCCATTGCGCAGCGAGATGATATTGATCGCTCCCACCACCGCCTTCTAGACGATCATTACCACTACCTCCATTGAGCAGATCGTTGCCCTCTCCACCCAACAGCGTATCGTTACCTGCACCACCGGCGAGACTGTCATCTCCGGCCCGCCCATCTACAAAGTCATTTCCATCCAAGGCATCAATAAGATCATTGCTGGCGAAGCCTTGGGTATTGTCAGAACCATTGGTACCTGACAGAGCCAGAGCCAACAACTGGTTCGGGTCCAGTATGAGAATCTGTCCCTCACCATAATTAATCCGGACACTGTTGGCAGGAGTTTCCTGGCGCAGGAACTTATTAAGTTGAAGCTTGTCGCCAGCACTATCAGAAAACGTCAACTCCACCCCATCTCCAACACGCCGAACCACCAGATTTTCCGGGGACAAATCCGACAAATGAAGATCAAGGACGTTTTCATAAGAGTCGAGTATGGTGTCCTGCCCATCTCCACGAGAGAAGAAGTAGCTGTTACTGCCATCTCCACCCTCTAGATAGTCATTCCCATGCCCGCCGGTAAGGACGTCATTACCAGATCCGCCAATTAGCGTATCGTTGCCATCGCCCCCAGAAAGCGTGTCATTGCCACTCCCTCCATCGAGGCGATCCTTACCCTCATTGCCATTGAGGACATCGTCACCAGCGCCACCGTAGATCGAGTCGTTTCCTTCCAACCCAGAAAGTACGTCAGCCCCGGAGTATCCATACAAACGATCCGCCTCAGCTGACGGCACTTGGACCAAATCTTTTATAGCGGCCACATCCAAGATAGTGCCGTCTTTGGCCAGACCAATAGCGTTTAATACATAGGCGCCATTTGCATCATCCCTGAAGTAGTTTTTCACCGTAATGGTTTTCCCTGTCTCCTTGATAGAAACCACTAGATCATCACTATTTCTTTTGAAAGACAGATCATCAAAAACATAATCATCAATGATCAGCTTATCAATAGAGCCGTCGCCACCACGGAGGTTGTCTATCTTTGTATTTCCGTTGCCGGCAGAGAACACATAAACATCGCTTCCATCTCCACCAGAAAGAGTCGCCTCACCCTCCCCGGCAAAAATCACATCATCTCCACCTTCTCCATACAAAATATTTTGGCCGCTTCCTGCAGCCAGGATATCATCGCCAGCCCCGCCATACAGAGTATCTCTTCCCTCACCGCCAAATAGGCTGTCATCACCAGCCTCGCCATATAGCGTGTTGTCTCCTTCATTGCCTAGCAGAACATCATTACCCGCCCCGCCGCGTAAAACGTCATTACCTTCATTCCCATAAATGAAGTCGTCACCCGCTCCGCCCGAAATGGTGTCATTCCCAGCGTACCCCCGAATGATATCCGCTTGATCAGAGCCTTGAATTTGGTCATTTCCAGACCTAATAACCCCGAACAGAACATGTCGATCAGTAGCACTCAGGTACTCAGCACTTGCCTCAAGGGAAGAAAGGAACTGCTCCTTGATACTGGAGTCGTAAGGATTCAATCCAGCGACAATATCAATTGCATCCTTCAGTTCGTTGACCACCAAAGGATCGCCTTGACTAACACGCAGCGCAAATGCGGAAGACAAGTAAGTAAAGTCATAAGCACCCTGCCCTCCAGATTGCGAGTATTTGACCAGAGAGAACTCATCCTTGAATGCACCACTCGTCATCAGCTGAGAGTAGACGGATAATTCCAGCTGTTGATAAACAGCCTTCAAGTTTTCCGCATAAACTCCGGACGGCTTCTGCTGCAGGGCCGCAAACCCCCAAAAGGATTCAAGAACCCCAACTTGCCGAGCATCGATAGCCGCGCCGCGACTGCCAGGCACGGTATTGCTTTGGCCAGCCCAGAGATAAAGAATCTGGCTAACTAGAGCCTTTCGGCCGGCGACCGTTTGCTCTTGAGAGAAGCTCTGTACAAACCCTTTGAGTTGTCCAGTTCCATCCAGAGCCATGGCCTGATGAAGAGAGTAAGTATTTCCATATCCCACTGCATTGGGAAGGGCCAGTATATCCGCAGGCAGCGAGATACCATCACCAGTGTGTATCTCCACAGGAACCGTATCAGTCCTGTCTGAATTAAACCATAGAGTATTCGTCAACCCCTGAGTCTGATCTTGATAGGTGACAGAACCAAACTCCCGATGCTCTACGCCGTTGGCATCTGTCGTAGGAGCCACCGTATATTGAGTCGAAATTGATACGATGCCGAGATCAGAAAGCGAACGCAGTTCGCCCTCGCCTGAAACCCCATCACTGTTACCGTCAACCCAAACACGTAGATCAGAGAAAACTCATCCAAGGCCGAGATCAGCCCGTCCCCATTCTGATCAAAATCTGCCAAGGCCTCAAAGCCATTACTGGCAAACTCGCCGCTCGACAAGCGTGTTTCGGTGCCAAACAGCTCCGCCCCACCATCAATTCTCCCGTTATTATTTCTGTCAAGAACTAACAAGCCGTCACTTGGAGCAATCCAACTCGTGCTTTCTGCAAAACCACTGTTGTCCATATCAAAATGAACACCGTGTTCTTTAGGCAGAGTCGATATTGCCCCATCGCGATCAATGTCTATGGACAATGGATCGCGAGGCGGCTCCGGGGGAGCTGGCGGCGGTGGCGGCGGTGGCGGATTTTCATCCTCTGGCGGTCCTTCCTCCTCTTCCTCCTCCTCTTCCTCGGATCTTGGTGGTGGAGGCGTTGAGAGACCGTTAGGATTACCTGTCAACTCCCTTTCCATTTGCTCCCAGTCATCTACCGTACCTAGTCGCTGGGAATCCCTCACCGCTTTTTCAGAGAAAGCATCTGGCAGCAACCAGCCGCCTGGAAGAATGTCCAGCAAGTCATCAATTACGTCAGCCGCATTGCCAGGATTCTCGTTAGAATATGGTTCACTGCCACCCTCGGCAGCCTCTTTCGCGGCGTCTACTGCTTTGCTTATAGTACCCATCTCAACTCTCCTTATTTGCTGTAGTTCAAAGCCTTGTAATCCTCAAGAACCTTCACTACCTCTTTCCATCTTTGTTCTTTTTTTACCCTGTAGACAAGCTCGGCAAATTCAAAACTGTTCTTCCCATTAGCCCACGGCTTAGCATTCCTGATCACCGCATAAGGATCACTTCCGCTCTGCAGCAGAAACTCCAGCAGCTTCGGCTCTCCAATCAATATCGAAACATTAATCGGAGAGGTGCCCGAAGAGTCCTCTGCATGAACAGAGCATCCAATCGATAAAAACTTCCGCAGCAGACCAATAACTTCTGACTGATCAACACTTGGCAAGTCATATGCGGATGACGTCAAAGCTATAGCAGGCTCGTTGACCCCATTATGAGAAATGGTGCACTTTTCTTGCTCAGCGGCGAGTCTAATCCCATCTAAATCATTAGCCTGGGCGATCCCTATTGCATTAAAAAAACAGAAACCGGCGAAAATTACGGGTTTAATATTCATACTCATAAAATCCTCATAGCTCTCATGCAAAATTATCTCCAATAGGTTGCTGACTAGCGATATGCGCGCCAATTATCCTGACTATCTCTTCCCGCCTCTCTCCACCACGCATTTCATAGACCAGCTTGGAAAACTCCAAACTACCCTTTCCATTTATCCATGACTTAGACTTTGAAACTTTCAACAGAGGGTTTGCGCCATGCCGAAGCAGGACCTTCAGGAGTTCTGGCTCAACCCGCAAGACCGCCAAATTGATCGGTGACATCCCTCCGGAGCCCTCCGCATCTATGGGACAGCCCGCAGCTATGAATTCCTCTATAAGACCAAGCAACTCTTTTTGGTTTATACTTGGCTTGTCGTATCCAGACGCAGCCAACGCAATTGCCGGCTCGCGCCCTAGCTCATACTCGACAATGCAGGACTTATTTCTTGACGCAGACCTTATATCCTGCAACACATCTGCAGACACATCGTCAGAGAAATAGAGCAGTGATAAGGCAAGGTAGGTAAATACCTTAAGCATGACTCTGCGCCACTCTCAGAGACTTATTTGCCATTTCTTCTATGAGAACCGGTGAGCCACCCGCGCTTTTAGGCGGGTAATAGTTAGTATCCTTCTCATGTCCAGAAGATCGACGGGATCTGATATCAAGTTGCGGCAACCGCTCGATTTCCCATCGATAACCATGAATCCCCTCGGCGATCGAGTATCGCTGGGCATGAAGCCTGGCCCGCTCTCCCAACGGGGTGTTAATTGCGCTCTCTGCTAAGGCCCGCAGCGTGCGCTTCGCTAACCCATCGCTATCGAAAAAATTAACCAGCCAGCCGTCGTCGCTGTGGCTGATCACCTCGCCCACCGTCGAGGTATCCGATGCAATGATCTGGCAGCCGCTGGACATTGACTCCAATAGTGACCACGACAGCACGAAGGGATAAGTCAGATAGACATGCACCGCCGACACCTGCAGCACCTTGCGGTAGGTGTCGTAAGGCACCTTGCCAAGGAAGTGCACTCGCTCCAGATCGACCGGGTTTTCTCGCAGCATCTTGGTCCGCCAATTCAGCGCATCCTTGGGTTTGCTGCCGTAGCTCACGCCATCACCACCGACTATCACCACCTGGCAGGTCGGGTGTTCTTTCAGCACTTGCGGTAGTGCGCGCATGAAGGTGTGAAAGCCCCGATAGGGCTCCAGGTTGCGCGCCACGTAGGTGATGATCGGCTCGCCGACTTTGAGCACCCGCCCGTTGGGTAGTGTCAGGGTGGCGTTTGGATCGGGGCCGAGCAGGTCGGTGTCGATGCCTTCGTGGATGACCTGGATCTTGTTCCGATAGGCCGCCGGATGCAGGCTGTGCTGCCAGTGCGTCGGGGTGATTCCCTGGTCGCAGTTCTCCAGGTTGAGCAGGTGCAAGGCGTTGCGGCTGCGGATGCGCGCGTAGTCGTCCACCGTCGGCGGAAACTCCGGATCGAAGCCCAGGTCCGCGCCCTGGGCGTGGTAGTAGTACTCGCAGAAGTGGATCAGACGGGCGTTGGGAAAGGCGTCCTTGGCGTAGAGCGTCTCGCCCCAGCCGGGGTGGGCGACGATCACGTCCGGCCGATAACCCTTGGCCTTGAGGTCCAGCAACAGCCGTAGCACTTGCTGGCCGTGCAACACAGCGTCCTCGAAGGAACGTACATAGGGGTGCGTCTGTGGGCTGGCCGTACAGTGTGGTTTGTAGCGCAGCAGTTTGACCCCCGGCAGGCCTGGCGCCGTGTCCCGGCCGATGGCCAGCACCTGGTAGTCGGGTTGTTTGGCCAGGTGCGCCGCGATGTGGCGAAACTGGCCGGGGAAGTTCTGGTGTATGAACAGCACTTTCATAGTGATGCGCTCTCCTTGGCATCGGTACTGTTTTTTATCGTTCGTTCAGGCTCTGGTCCTGGTACTCCTTGAGCGGGCTCAGGAAGTAGTCGATTACCTTCCTCTTATCCGTCTTCACTTCCGCCCGCACCGCCATGCCCGGCGAGAGTTGGATCTGCTGCTCGCCAACCCGGATGCTGTTTTCCTTCAACTGAATCCGCGTGCTGTACACCAGCCCCAGTCGCTCGTCTTCGATAGCGTCATTGGAGATATTCAGCACGGTGCCGTGCACCACCCCGTACTTGGTGAAGGTGAAGGTCTCGACCTTGATTTCCACTTCCTGGCCCGCGCGCACGAAGCCGATGTCCTTGTTCTCCAGCATCGCCTCCACTTCCACCGGCTGATCCTTCGGCACGATCACCATCAGTGGTTGGGCCTCGGTGACCACGCCGCTCGGGGTGTGGATCGCCAGTTGCTGCACGGTGCCGTCCACCGGGGCGGTGAGGCGCATCAGGCGGTCGCGTTGTTCGGCCTTGGTCAGCTCCTGCGCCAGGGCAGCGGCGCGCTGCTCCGCCTCGTGCTGCAGGTCGAGCATGGCGCGGCGGGTCTGGGCGATGATGCCCTGGCGGCGGCGTTCGGCTTCCAGTCTGGCGGCGTTGAGTTCGATCACGCGGGCCTGCTGGATGGCCAGTTCGCGCTCCTGGTCCATCCGCCGCTGTTCTCTTTCCAGGAAGGCGTGCTTTCCGATGATGGCCTTGTCCAGCAGTCGCTTGTAGTCGTCGGCCAGTTGGCGGGTGATGGGCAGGGACTCCTGCAGCTTCGCCACCCAGGCCTTTGCGGCCTGGATTTCGGCCGTGCGCTGGGCGATCTCGGCATCGCCCTGCTCCAGTGCGGCCTTGAGTTCCAGGTACTGGCCCTGCAGCCAGGCCTGCGCCGAAGCCTGCTGCTGCGGCAAGGCCTGGGGAATGCGTTCGGCCAGCGAAGCCGGTGGCCGGTCATGCTGGATCGACTCCAGCAGCGCGCCGGCACGGGCGCTGTCGACCTGCGCGGCAAGCAGGTCGTTCTTCAGACGCTGCACATCGGCGCCGGTGATCCGGGCATCCAGTTCAACCAGCAGTTCACCGGCCTTGACCTGCTGGCCGTCGTACACGTGGATGGCCTTGACCACGGCCACTTCGCTGGGCTGGATGATCTTGCTCTTGCCACTGGGGACTATCTTGCCGCTGGCGGTGGCCACCACGTCGATCTCGCCGATGCAGGCCCAGAGCAACGTCAGGACGGCGAACGCCATGATGGTCCACTGGATGATCCGGGGCGCTGGATGGACGGGAGCCTCCTGCAAGGCCAGGGCGGCAGGCAGGAACTGCACTTCGTGGGTCATGCGCGCAGGCGCGTCCATGGCCTTGCGCTGGCGCCAGGAATGGCGCCAGGCACTGCGGTAGCGGTTCAGCAATTCACGTTTGGCGCCCATGGCTCAGCCCTGCTGCAGTCGGTGCAGGCGCGAGTAGTGGCCGGCCTGGTGGGAAAGGAGTTCCGCATGGGTGCCCTGCTCGACGAGCTGGCCGCGGTCCATGACGATGATGCGGTTGGCATCGCGCACGGCGGAAAGACGGTGGGCGATGATGATCACCGTGCGACCTTTGCAGATGGCCTGCATGTTCTGCTGGATCACCCGCTCGGACTCGTAGTCCAGGGCGCTGGTGGCCTCGTCGAAGATCAGGATGCGCGGGTTGCCCATCAGCGCTCGGGCGATAGCGATGCGTTGGCGCTGGCCGCCGGAGAGCGAGGCGCCGTGCTCTCCAACCACGGTGTCGTAGCCTTCCGGCAGCTCGAGGATGAACTCGTGGGCTCCGGCCAATTTGGCTGCCTCGATCACGGCCTCCAGCGGCGCACCAGGATCGGTCAGGGCGATGTTTTCGCGGATGCTGCGGGCGAACAGCATGTTGTCCTGCAGCACCACGCCGATCTGCCGGCGTAGCGAGGAGACGTCGGCCAGGGCCAGGTCCATGCCGTCCACCAGCACCCGCCCCCGTTCCGGTGTATAGAGGCGCTGTAGCAGGCGGGCCAGGGTGCTCTTGCCGGAGCCGGAGCGCCCCACCACGCCGATCACCTCGCCGGCCTCGATCTGCAGGCTGATGCCGCGCAGGATTTCCGAACCGTCCGGGCGATAACGGAAGTGCACCTGGTCGAACTCGACCCGCCCGCGCAACGGCGGCAGGCTGCTGCGGGTGGCCTGGGACAGTTCGGTACGGGTATTGAGGATGTCGCCCAGACGCTGCACCGATACGCCGGCCTGCTGGAAGTTGGTCCATAGCTGGGCCAGGCGCATGATCGGCTGAGAAACCCGGCCGGCGAGCATGTTGAAGGCGATCAGCTGGCCGACCGTCAGGTCTCCCTCGATCACCAGGCGCGCACCCAGCCAGAGCGTGGCGACCGTGACCAGCTTGCCGACGAAGCCCACGCTTTCGTTGGCGATGGTGGACAAGTTCTGCGTCTTGAAGCTGGCCGCCACGTACCCGGCGAGCTGGTTGTCCCACTTGCGTCCGATCTGCGGTTCCACCGCCATGGACTTCAGGGTGTCGATGCCATTGACCGTTTCCACCAGGAAGGCCTGGTTCTCGGCGCCCCGGTTGAAGCTTTCCTGCAACCGGGCTCGCAGCAGCGGCGTGATGAACATCGAGATGATGAAGTACAGCGGCAGCGACAGGATCACTACCAGCGTCAGCCAGCCGCTGTAGAAGAACATCACGGCGATGAACACCACCGAGAAGAGCACGTCGAGGATCAGGGTGATGGCGTTGCCGGTGAGGAAGCTGCGGATGTTCTCCAGCTCACGCACCCGCGCCACCGAATCGCCCACCCGGCGCGCCTGGAAGTAGGCCAGCGGCAGGGTCACCAGGTGACGGAACAGCCGTGAGCCCAGTTCCACGTCGATGCGGCTGGCAGTGTGGGCGAACACGTAGCTGCGCAGTCCGCTGAGCAGGGTCTCGAAGATCATGATGCCGAGCAGGCCGATGGCGATCACGTCCAGGGTCGACAGGCCGCGGTGCACCAGCACCTTGTCCATCACCACCTGGAAGAACAGCGGCGTCAGTAGCGCGAATATCTGCAGCACGAAGGACACCAGCAGCACTTCGCCAAGCAGCTTGCGGTACTTGACCACCGCCGGGATGAACCAGGTGAAGTCGAACTTGGAGAGCTCGGTGGCTAGCGATGCCTCGGAGCGGACCAGCACCAGCTCGCCGGTCCAGCGTTGCTCCAGGTGCTCGAAGTCGAGTATCTCGGGGCGCTGCGCGCGGGGGTCATGGATCAGCGCCTTGCCGTCGTCGATGCGGGCGATGATGAAATAGCGGCCGTCGTGATCGGCGGCAATCGCAGGCAATGGGGTGGTGTCCAGACGGCTCAGGGTGCTACGGACGGACTTGGCCTTGAGGCCCAGCTTCCTGGCCGAGAGCAGGAGCTCGGCGCGGCCGAAACGGCGGCCATCTTCCGCGAATTCGTGGGCAAGCTGCTCCGGCGAGGCCGCCACATTGTGAAAGCGCGCGAGCATGACCAAGCACGCGAGCCCGGTATCCAACTCAATACCCGCTGCAGGGTCCAGACCATCGTCGGCCATGATTTTTCGTCCTTGAAAAACTACTGCAAGAAGTGTGCGACCAGTCCAGATTGGACTGTTGAGACAATATGTAAGCCCGCTTCCACTAGCTGTTAAATGCTTCTAAAAAACTACTAAGAACGCTTGAATTTTTTATAATCTGAGACGAACATGTGAAAGAAATGTGAAAAGAAGGCTGACACGCTGCCCACTTGGTCTAGCGTCTCACATGCCGTTTTTTCTTCTTTCGTTCACGGAGCTCATTCATCTGTTTTTCTGGCGCTGCGCACTTATACGCCACCGGGCAGTTCCAGATAGTGCCTACTCTAGCGCCTCCCTGTAATGCGATGTTGAAGCACAAGGCCAGGAAAGACCACTGCTGGCTTCGGAACTCTGCAAACGGCGGTGCTTTTCCTACAAAATCTAAGCTGCAGAATTCCGCTTACCCCTTAACCTGCCTGACAGGAGGAAATAAAAAGCCAAGTAGCTGCCTGGCTTTTTCTTCCTCATCGAGTTGTGCAGCTTACTGAAGCCAGCTATCGACTGCCTCAGCCCCGTACTGTTCTTTCCAAGCCTTGAGCACCTTATGGTTACCGCCTTTAGTCTCAACCACCTCTCCAGTGTTGGGATTCTTATAGACTTTGATCTGGCGTTGACGGCGAGCACCGCGCTCAACAGATACCACACCCCGGCCAGCTTGCGGATCCAACAGATCGATAATGCCACGGAGACTCATGCCGTAATCGGCCATCAGCGTGCGCAGCTTTTCTTCGAACTCGATCTCGCGCTTCAATGCTTCATCATTTTTCAGTGCATCGAGCTGCTTGAGCTGCTCTGCCAGCTTGGCTTCGAGCGCTTTGAATTCGGCCAACTTAGACATTAGGATACCCTTCTAATAAGACATGGCAAGGCTGCTGCAGCTATCAAGAACTAGCTGCTTATAGGAAGTTTACAGACTCTGCAGGCATTTCTCATTACCGGCCCAGGTTCTGAAAAATCGGCGCAGATAGAGTTGCGTCTCTGATTGATTAGAGGCAGCCGGCAGGTGCTCAACGGCATATTCTGGAACCTTCAATTCGGTCCCGTGATTGGCGAGACGATGAAACGCTTGACCGTGCACTTGAGCAGTTGCACGTGCGGTTAATCAGGGAGGCCTGATCGATCAGGACATCTAGATGATGACTCCACTGCAGTACGTGCAATCCTTCCAACGCATCCGATAGATGCCCTGGCCTATGTTTGGGCTACCCGCCCAAGAAATGACTTCAAAAGGGCTGACTCGTTGGCGAAGTAGAGCAGGTAGCGCCACAAAGGGGCATCGAGGTTCTGGTTCTCCGGTGCAGAGGTCATGAGCGCCTCAAGCTTGCAGAAGTATGCCTGGGCCCAGCGGCTATGCCAGTCATCAGGGGGCTCATCCGGCCCGGCGACTGGGAGCGCTTCAAACACGAAGTGAATCTTGCCGCCCTCCCAGCGTGTCTGCAGCCAGAAACTGGGGACCTTGAGCTCCCGACTAAGTTTGGGCGCCATGTTGGAGATTTCCACCTCCACACCAAACAACCGAGCCGTGGTCGCGATCGTAGTCGACGAGCGCCCGCGGGTCAGCCGGCGGATATCCACATCTGGCGTAGTGGAAAGCACGCCGCCATGCCGGAGCGCGCGCACCGCAGCCACTGCAGCCTCCTGCGGCTTGCCCGTGACAGCGATGCCAGCTGCGCCAAAAGCACTAGATGGCTTGGCCGCCTGTAAATTCTGGAAGTACTGAATGCCGGGAAGAAGTTGAGTCAGGCTGCGCCCAACAGGCGGCCCCATATGGGACCCCGCCAGGATCACTCCACTGCCCTGGTCAAGCCATTTCAGCAGCGGAGTGATGTCCGGCGGGACGACGAAATCCTCTAAATCCTCCGCGCGAGCGGGCGTGAGATACAGGGCCCTGGCCGCGAGCGTGGCCTGCCGGGCACGACGGCTCCAGCGCTCGAAATCCCCATAAGCGCCTTGGGTGAGGGACCAAGCGATGAACTCATGAGGGTGAACCTCTCGGCCGAACAACCCACAGTCATGATCGAAGTCGAAGAGTCGAACCAAACGCTCCCGCTCTATGCACTCCGCTCTGACGAAATCGAGGGAGGGGGCGCCTGCCAATTCGGGCCGGGACGGTGATGCGGCGGCAAGAGCGTGGTTTACCCGCTCCGTACTGGTTGCAGCCTCAACGCTTTCTCCTTGCCTTAGCAGTTCGTCGATATAGATTGACGTCGGCAGGTAGCCATCGAATCGTCCCAAAGATGCATAAAGCGCTTTCGCCTCATCGAAAGCGCCCACTCTCAGCAGATCCAGCGCATGAGCCAGCAAGGTACTCTGCTGCGCCAACCCGTAGTTGGTCGCAACGCTTTTGCGGACAGCAAGGCTCGCCTCACGCCTACCGAGCGCCAGTTCGATATCCGCCAGCAGGACCCTGCTTCGGAAGTCCTTGGGATTTACCGCGAGTGCGAGGCAGGATTCGAGCCTTGCCGCCGGCAGATCCCCCAGGCCAAATAGCGCTAGCGCGAGGAAATATGCCCGTGAGCCCAGCGTGCTGAATGCGCTTTCCGCGAGAGACGAGCAAAGCGCTCGCAGACGTACCCAATCTCCGGCATGCGCCGTCGCCTCGATGAGGAGCCATGGTGGACCTGAGTTGTTCAGTTGATCAGCCTGGAGATCGTCGAGAAAGCGGGAGAGCGAGTCTGGCCCATGCCGACGCAAGGCGATATCGATCAGCTTGAGAATCGCGTTCGGCTCGTTAGGGGCCTTGCTCAGCACCGACATGTATAAGTCCCGCGCAGGCGCGTACTGCCGCAGATCGGCCAGCGCATCGGCCCTGATCAATGTTGCCTGGAGACTCCCGTCGAGCTCATGACCAAGCGCATCCAGAACTTCCAGCGCTCTTTCCGGGTGCTGCGCGGTTCTGTACAGGCGGGCGAGCGACGCAGCCATGGAGGCCGGCTGCGTCCTGGCAAACCGGAAGGCATGGATCAGACGTCCGGATGCTACGGCGCACTCGATACCAAGCTGCAGCACCTCCAGATGATCCGGATTGCGCCGCAGAGCCTTTTCGATCAGTGCCCGCGCCGCATCATGCCTCCCATCGGACATGCGCACCCGTGCCAACTCCAGGCAAGTCCCAGCATCGTGGTGGCAACGAGCGAACACTGAGTCTAGATGTCTTCTGCTGTCCTTGAGCTGACCCGCCCTGCGCAGCGCCTCGCCATACAGGAGAGAAAACGCAATATGTCCCGGATGAGCTCGCAAGGCCTGGCCAGCCCGTTCGAGCAGTTGTCGAGGGTCGCCAGCACGCCTGGCATTCTGGATCTTCCCTAACAGGATGCCCGGATGCCCGGGGTTCAAGGCAAGAGCGACATCGAGCGCAGCATCGCTGGCCGCCATGTCTCCCAGTAGATGCTGCGTAATGGCCAACTGGTGTAGCACATGGATGTTGTCCGGGCTCTTACGGCTTATTTCGTCGAGAACGCGGGCGCTTTCAGCCAGCCTGCCCAGATTGCGCAGAATGATACCGAGCGTTAATTGTACCTCTAGAGTCTGAGAAACAGCTTCGGCGGCTTTCTCGATAAGTTCGAGCGCTGAACCATGGCGCCCAGCCAGAACCTCTACATCTATATCTCGGCGAAGCCTCTCGCATAGAGAGGGCAGCGTATCTTCCATTGAGTACGAGGCTCTTCGGTGTTTGGATTTGAAAAACTAGGACCTTGAAAAATGCCCCGGAGTGTCCAGCTACTCATGGGTTCCAACATGTGACAGCCTGCATGCAGGAATGCTTGAAGTATGTTCTTTCCTCCAAATCCCAGCAAACTCGGGCGCGCCCTCGCCTGTCCTGTCGATCGCTGTTTCAACGGCCCATGCATCGCCCTGCATATGTCCTTGCGCCCCAAAAGACAGCTGTGCGATGGTGCGCGGCACCCGTGGCATTCAAAAAAACCACAACGCTATGAACGTCTACCTGATTGCTCCCGTACCCAGCTTCGGCAGCGACATAGTGCTGGCGGACTATCAATTGCCTCTGGACGAGCCATACGCCCTGGTTGCAGCGGCAGGCATCGCCACGGTTGCCGCATTGTTTGGCGATACATTCAAGCTGCGCCTGTGCGACGAGATCATCGAGCCGGTGGATTTCGACGACTCTTCCGAGGTGATATGCCTCAGCATGAACGTCTCGCAGGCCGCGCGCGGTATCCAGATTGCGCGCCGCTTCCGCGCGTTAGGACGTACTGTGATCATGGGCGGGGCGCACGTTTCTCTGGACCCGGAGTCGTTCGCAGGCGAAGCGGACTGCCTGGTGATAGGCGAGTTCGAGCCTATCGCGAAGCAGGTCACCGAGGACTTGCGTGCTGGCAACCTTCAGCCCCGCTATCAAGGCGCCAAGGCCGACTTGGCGCACGCCCCTTTGCCACGATGGGACCTTTACCGCAATGATCGGGCAATCAGCGGTGTCGTACAGACCAGCCGCGGTTGTCCGTTCGAATGCAACTTCTGCGATGTTATCCAGTACTTGGGGCGCGTGCAGCGCCACAAGCCACCCGAGTCGGTAATCCTGGAGCTACAGCAGCTGTACGACCTCGGCTACCGCAGCATCAATCTGTCCGACGACAATTTCACGGCATACCGTCAACGTGCGCGGACTCTTCTACAGGCACTAGATGCCTGGAACGGCAGAGATGGGCGCGAGCCGGTCCAGTTCAGCACGCAGATGTCGATGGACATCGCACGTGATCCAGACCTGCTTGCACTGTGCAACGAGGCAGGGTTGCGCAATGCCTTCGTGGGTATCGAAACCGACAACGAGGAAGCCCTGAAAGCCTCGTTGAAGCGCCAGAACCTGCGCCAGGATCTCGTGGCCCAGTGCAGCCGGATAGTTGCCCAGGGAGTCACTGTGCAGTCGGGGATCATGGTCGGCTTCGACACCGACGACCTCGGCAGCTTCGACCGACTGTTTCGCTTCGGCATGTCGCTTCCGGTCGTGCAGTTGAGAGTCGCCGTACTCGTCGCCCCGGTGGCGACACCGCTGCACGCTCAGTTCAAAGCCGAAGGCCGTCTGCTGGATGACACGCATCTGGACGCCTTCGCTGTCGGCAACTACTGGACCAACATCCTGCCGAAGAACATGACACGGGAGCAGCTGGCGGAAGGCACGACATGGCTGGTCGAGGCGTTGATGGAGCCGGACAACGTGATCCACCGCTTCGAGCAGTACGCGGCGATCCTCAAGCCCGCTCCCGAGCATCTGCGCCATACGGCCCGACACCGACACGGAGCAACGAACGTGCCACCGATGCTGCAGTTGATCCGCAAAGGCGCAAAGGACCCGGGCGGACGCAGGGTGATCGAGGCGGTCGACGCACTCACCAAATCCCGCCCCGAAATCTCCGGCGACCTGATCAACCTTCTGGCGATTCATCTGAACAGCCATCTGTTCGTCGAGCAACAGAAGCGCAAGCGTCCGCAGCCTCCACGATGTCCCTCCGAACACCTGATCGCCATTGCTAGATGAGAGCAACGCTCCCCACTCCTCAAGCCCCGGAGGGGCGCCCTCAATGAGCGCGAACCTGCGAGCAAGTCTCTTGCAACGGCTCGAAGAGTCACGCGAACAACCGTTGCTCACTGTGCTCGGGCGCCGCGGGCAAGCCAGCCACTACACTGGCGAACGGCTGATGAGCGAAATCGAGCGCCGTTTGTGCCGCTGGCAAGAGTTACTCGGTCCCGGCCCTCATGTCCTGATCGCAGCCCTGCCGGCCGGAGAAGAGTTCATGTTCACTCTGCTCGCCTCGCTGATCGGCGAAGCCACTCTGGTGCCCATCGCCCAACCACGCCAGAGCGATCCACCCGAGCGGCTACGTCGCATCGCGACGACCTGTCGCGCGAGCGCAGTTCTCTGCACCAGCGCACAACGTGAAGGTATCGAGGCGCACCTGCATAGAGAGGCTGGCGACCTGCCCTGTCGCGTCATCGCCGTCGACGACACCAACCCGCCCGGTCCGTACATCCCCGGCCGTGCTCTCGCCGGGGTGCCGATCATTCAGCACACGTCCGGCTCGACCCGCTTTCCCAAAGCGCTACCTATCCGCACAGAGCAGATCCAAGCCAATTGCGCGCTGATCCAGCGACTCTGGGGAATGGACTCACAAACCGTGATGCTCAACTGGCTGCCGCACTATCACGACATGGGCCTGATGGGCGGCATCCTTTACCCGCTGCTCAGCGGAGCTCGTTCGATACAGATGAGCCCCTTCGAAATGATTCGAAGCCCGCTAGCCTGGCTGCAAGCGATTTCACAGCACCGCGCTACCTTCAGCGGCGGTCCGGCTTTCGCGTTTCAGGAGTGCCTGGGACGTATCCGCGAAGAAGACTGCGCCAACCTCGACCTAAGCACCTGGAAGCGCGCCTTCTGCGGCGCGGAGCCTATCCCCACGGGACTACTGGAGCGCTTCCGTCATCGTTTCGCTACGCACGGCCTGGCACCGGAAGCAGTATTCGCTTGCTACGGCATGGCCGAGTTCACTCTCTTCGCCGCCGGCGAGCCCGGCGTGCCAGCAGCTCCATCAGGCGCCGCTGCTGGCAAAGCGGTAGTGGAACCCTGTGTGCTGGGCGAAGAAACGCGCTCGCACTTGCGCATCGTTGAACCACGCACAGGCATCGTGCTGGAGGATGGGCAGACTGGAGAAGTCTGGCTGCGCGGCGATTCGGCCAGCACCGAGTATCTCGGGCTTGCAGAAGAGAGCCGACACACCTTCGGCAATCCTGCGGAAGGGTCGCGCTGGATGCGCACCGGCGACCTGGGCTATCTGGACGGCAACCTGCTGTACGTGACCGGTCGACAAAAGGATGTGGTAATCGTCAACGGCCGTAAGGTCGCCGCCGCCGAAGTCGAGTGGCTGGCGGCACAGCAGGATCCCGCGCTGAATGCGCTGGCTGCAGCGGCCTTCATGCCTGCCGGGGAAATCCACGGTCGCGCCGTGCTGTTCATCGAAGTGCGTCTGGGACAATCGCTGCCTGCAGACTGCATGGCGCTCGGCGAGCGGATACGCCGCGCCGTTGCTGGCGCCTGGAGCATCGAACTCACGGATGTCCGCATCCTACCGCGCGGCAGCCTGGTGCGGACCAGCAGCGGCAAGATTCGCCGCCAGCAGATCGCCGAGGCCTACCAGGCGACCTGCCAGCCAACATATGAGGAGGCTGCCCCATGAGCGGAAATATCTGGGCCGACCCCGCGGCGTTCATCAATGATCCCGAAGAAGCCTCCTCCGTACTGCGCCTGCTGGAGTTACCGCGCATCGACCATTATCTCCAAGCCCTGGCGAAGCGCGCAGATGTGCAGCTCCCCGAGCTCCAGCGCCTGTCCTCCAACACCCTGGTGGCCCTTGATGGGGATGCGCATTTGCAAGCACGCCGCAGTCTGGCGGCCTTCTTCGGCAAGAAGAATCTGGCGAACTGGGAAACGTTCATCTCCGATGCCGTCGAGCGAGCCTTGAAGCAACTGCAAACAGCAGAGACTCCCGATCTGGTCACCAACTTTTGCACTGCTCTGTACTTCGCTGTCATGCCACGCCTGCTCGGTCTGACGGCCGCGAGCGATGAGCATTTCGATGCCATCAGGAGCGTGCAGCGCATCAGCGAACCCTACCTTTCCTTGAACACGCTGAGACAGATGGAGATCGCCGTCACCATCCTGATCGATCTCTGCCCGAAACCCGGCCATACGCGCGATGCCGATGGACCGGAAGGCTTGCTCGACTATCTGGAGCAACATCGGGAAAAGCTCCCGGAAGGATTGGACACTCGCTATCTGGCGGTAGGGATGCTGGCCGCCGCCAACTCCGCCACCCAGTCGCTGGCCTTCACGCTTTACGGACTGCTGAGCGAGAGCCGCGAGGCATGGGCCGATGCGGCGCGCGCTGGTTGGGCCGAGCGCAGTATGGAGCGGATACTGAGTCTCTATCCAACGACTCGCACGCTGGTTCGGGTCGCCCGCAAGGAAATCGAAGCAGCCGATTGCCCCTATCGTCCTGGGCAGGCCCGCGTGCTGGACATTGCTGGTATCAATGCTTCTCTGCGCACTGCCACGTCGTCAGGGCCTCTGCATATGGCTTTCGGCAGCGGCCCACACAAGTGCCCAGGCGCAGAGCTTTCGATGCTGCTGCTGGCGCAGGCAATTCCCGCCCTGGCGAAACGCTACCCTGACCTGCAGTTGTACAAGGACACCTGCCGCTTCATACAGACACCCATGCTGCAAACGCCATCGTCCTTGCCTTGCGATCTGGGGGATGGCTCGCGCCGGGTCTCCAGCCGCATGTGCGACATTCGTGAAATGTCCAGCGCACGGGCAATCGTCAACGACAACCACAACTTCAGCCCGCCACGCATGGAGGAACATCTGAATGCGCTGGCTCGGGGAAGCGGTCGTGATCTTTCGACAGCCATTTCCGTGGCCCGTAACGCGATGTTTTTCATGGATGGTGAGCGCCACCTGGAGCTGCGCCGAGCGGTTGCCGACCGCCTCGGCGGCAATCGCCTACGGGTGTGGGAACCGTTCATCGACGGCGCTGTTGCCCAGGTTCTCGACGATCTGGCCATGCAATCGGCGCCAGACCTCGCTCACGATTTCGCCGAGCGTCTGCGCGCCGATATCATCCCTCGCATCCTGGGCGTGGTCCCTCGTGATCGCGCCCGCTTCGAAGAGCTGGCGCCGGGGCTGCAGGACGTCCTGGCGCCCTGGCTCTCCATGCGCGAACTCGAGCGCGTGCAAAGTGTCTTCCGCGAGGCGCTCGAAACATTGATTCCGTTGCCCGACGAGCACCCGCCAGGGCTGTTGCCAGCCCTGCTTGCCTGCCCGCCTGCGAACTTCACCGAAGACGACCTCAAGGCTGCGACCCTGGTGCTCTATGGGGCAACGTTTACCCTTTCGCACACGTTGGCGAACATCCTCTACGGGATCCTGATACGTCCCATCGAGGAACGCTCAGGTGCCGAAAATCCTGTCTGGACGGAAACCCGCCTCGAGGAGCTGATCGTGCTGGGTACCGCGCCCAAGTTTATCTATCGCATGGCGCGCAAGCCGGTAAGCGTCGATGGATTGTCGATGCAGCCGGGGGATACCGCCCGCCTGCCGCTGCTGGCCATCAACCGAGGCCAGCCCACCGGTCATCTGTCCTTCGGGCATGGACTGCACCGCTGTATCGGCGCGGCACTCTCTCGCCTACTGATCCGTCGCGCCATTCCAGCCCTGTTCTCGCGCTACCCCGACATCGCCCTTGTTCCGCAGGGGCAGACCTATCATCCCATGTCCCAGACCGTCGCCTTGCGTGCGCTACCTTGTCGCCTGGGTTCGAAGAAGGAAACGCTCCAATGAGCCACCCGCGCCAAACCGAACTTTACGACTTCCTCCGTAGCCAGATCGCCGAACGCACTCGCTTGGCGGAAAGCGACGTCAGCAACGATGCAGTTCTGGTCGAGCTCGGATTGCAATCCATCGACGCCGTGCTGATGTGCGGGGAGGTCGAGGACCACTTCGGTATTGAAATGGACCCCGCAACGGTCTTCGAGCACAAGACCCTGGAGAGCTTCGCGCAGTTCGTCCTGCGCAAGATGGCCGCGTAATGGCGACCTTCCACCTGGGACTGTCGACATCCGGGCACGATCCCGCGCTGGCGATCGTCAACGAGGCAGGCCGGGTGGTCTTCGCAGAAGCGACCGAACGCTTTCTGCAGGACAAACGCGCCTGGGGTATCGCTCCTGACCATGTGACACACCTGGAAACGGCACTGGCAGCTGTCGACTTCAACCATAAGCTCGATCGCCTGGAGATTGCCACAAGCTGGCAATCGGTGAAGGCCGACCTGCCGGTACAGATATCTGACACCTTGCTGCCAGCGACCGAGACGCTCTGGTTGCGCGGCCTCCAGGCCGCCTTGCAAGCTTCCGCCGGAGCCTCGCTTCTGCGCCTGGGACTCACCCGACAGATGCCGGATGTCCGCCGCTACGACCATCACCTGTGCCATGCCGTTGCCGCCTGCACATTCGCACCCGTGCAGGACGCCACCTGTCTGGTCATGGACGGCGAAGGCGAGGCCGGCGCGCTGTCGCTGTTCGATCTTCGTGAACGCAGCATCAGCCGCCGCTGGCGCTCCTGGGGGCCGGGCAGCCTGGGCACCTTGTACGCCTGGGTCACCAAGCTGTGCGGTTTCGACTGGCGCCTGGGCGAAGAATGGAAGGTCATGGGGCTGGCCGCCTATGGCAAGGTGGTGCCCGAGCTACGCGACGCCATCATCTCCCTGCTGCAGGTGGAAAACGGCCGCCTGCGCTATGCCCCTCAGGAAACCCTGGAGCGTGTGCACGCGCAGCTCGAGCGCCACCAGAGAACGTCGGACATGCCGCTCATGCAGGCCGCCGATCTCGCCGCCAGCGGGCAGGCGGCCTATGCCCGCCCGGCCCAGCAGGGCCCTGGGCGATGTGCCGATGGGTCAACGACAAACCTCGTCCTCAGCGGCGGCTGTGCCCTGAATTCATCATTCAACGGCACCATCGCGACCCATAGCGCCTTCACACGGGTATATGTGCCTCCTGCTCCGGCAGACGACGGCAATGCCATCGGCGCCGCCCTCCTCAGCTGGATGCAGTCGACCGGGAACAAGCAGATCCCGCTTTCAGACGGATCACCCTTTCTTGGCAGCGCCCCCGCGCCCCGGACCATCGCCCAGCTCCATCGGTTCATGGCGGCGGGCACGCTTACCGAGCTCTCCGGCAACTCAGTGCAAGCCGTCGCCCAACGCCTGGCCGAGGGCAAGATCGTCGGCGTCATGCGCGAACGCGCCGAGTTTGGCCCACGCTCGCTGGGCAATCGCTCCATCCTCGCCGACCCCCGTGCGCCCGGCATGAAGGACCGCATCAATCTCGCGGTGAAAGGTCGGGAGCCCTATCGTCCTTTCGCTCCGGTGATCGCCGAGAAGGATGTCGATGCCTGGTTCGAGCGCGGGCAGCCCTCACCCTATATGTCCTTCACCCTGCCCTGGCGCGAGGAACAAAAGGCGCGCGTACCTGCGGTGGTGCACGAGGACGGCACCGGCCGGTTGCAGACGGCATCCCCGGACAGTGCCCCGTGGATGCACGCTCTGACGCAGGCCTTCGGTGAGCTGACCGGCGTCCCGATCATCCTCAATACCAGCTTCAACATCATGGGTAAACCCATCATCCATTCGGTAGAGGATGCCGTAGCAATGTTCATGACCTCCGGTCTCGACGCTCTGCTGGTCGGAGATACCCTGATAGACAAGTGATTCCTGCAAATCTGATGTCTTGATACCACGCAACTGTTCGACGACATCATCGCCATCGAGCAACGCTACGAGCCAGCTGCCTTACGCAATACATTGGCGCAGCCATGACGAGCAACGCTCTCGCTGTTGCGCCATTAATCCCGGCGAATGACGAATGCGCTTCTGCCGGAGTGACAATAGAGGTAGCCGTGCAGGCCATATGACGACCCGTCGTTTTGCGAAGCGGTGCTCGGTCGCCTCTAAAGGGCAGGAGCAGGTCTGCGTCGAAATGATCGGTGGCGCACTGTCGATATCGCGGAGTAATTGCTGAGTGATATCGACTTAGCCTATATCACCGAATAGACCCACGCCTTGCTCAGCAGATCGGCCTGATGCCCCTGCTCCCTGGGTGAAGTCCGTAGAGCAAAGGCATGGCGGAGATGAAGACAAGGACCACAGAGAAAACGCCCATGAATAGAAATGAACGCTTCAACAGGTATTTTTTGTGGGCTTTTATGTGGAACAAGGCCAATGATGTTTCACAAGGCCTTGTTTTTATTGACTAGATGGCGGAAGCGCAGAGATTCGAACTCTGGGGGCTGTTACACCCGGCGGTTTTCAAGACCGCTGCCTTAAACCACTCGGCCACACTTCCGTTTCACGGGCCGCCATACTACCCGAACGCAACACACTGTCAAACTCTCGCAATTGGCAGCCCCACGGGCTCTGATATGATCGGCGAGACTCTGTCACGGAACCGTTTTCACGCCCTCAGGAGGGACGCCATGCACGAACAAGACTACGCACTCGCCCACGCGCAGGCGGACCAGCTGGAAACCAGCAAGGTCCTGCGCAACACCTACGGCCTGCTGGCCATGACCCTGGTGTTCAGCGCGCTCTGTGCCTTCTTCAGCGCCCAACTGAACCTGCCGCATCCCGGCTTCATCATCACCCTGGTCGGCTTCTACGGCCTGTTCTTCCTCACCGCCAAGCTGCGCAACAGCGGCTGGGGCCTGGTCATCACCTTCGCCCTCACCGGCTTCATGGGCTACGTCCTCGGCCCGATCCTCAACATGTACCTGGGCATGGCCAACGGTGGCGAACTGATCGCCAGCGCCCTGGGCATGACCGCCCTGGTGTTCTTCGGTCTGTCCGCCTACGTGCTGACCACCCGCAAGGACATGAGCTTCCTCGGCGGCTTCATCACCGCAGGCTTCTTCGTGCTGCTGGGCGCCATGGTTGCCGGCTTCTTCTTCCAGATCAGCGGCCTGCAGCTGGCCATCAGCGCTGGCTTCGTGCTGTTCGCCTCGGCCTGCATCCTGTTCCAGACCAGCGCGATCATCCACGGCGGCGAACGCAACTACGTGATGGCCACCATCAGCCTGTACGTGTCGATCTACAACCTGTTCGTCAGCCTGCTGCAGATCTTCGGCATCATGGGCAGCGACGACTGATTCGCCGCCCCCTCAGAGAGCCCGCTTCGGCGGGCTTTTTCATGCCTCGGCGTTTATCATTGCGGCACCGCAGCAACCCGGACATGACATGAAGTTCGCCATCGCCTTGTTCGCCCCCGGCCACGCGCCCTCCTCGCGCCGCGCCCTGCGCTTCGCCCAGGCGGTGCTAGACGGCGGCCATGAGATCGTCCGCCTGTTCTTCTACCAGGACGGCGTGCACAGCGCGTCCGCCAACGCGGTCAGCCCGCAGGACGAAGCCGATCTCGCTGGCGAATGGCGCGACTTCGTGCAGCAGCGCCAGCTCGACGCCGTCGTGTGCATCGCCGCCGCCCTGCGTCGTGGCGTACTGAACGCCGAGGAAGCGCAGCGCTACGGACGGACGGCCGCCAACCTGCAGGCTCCGTGGGAGCTGTCCGGCCTCGGCCAGTTCCACGAGGCCGCGCAGATGGCGGACCGCCTGGTCTGCTTCGGAGGCCAGTGATGGGCAAATCCATGCTGATAATCAGCCGCCAGGCGCCCTGGACCGGTCCCGCCGCCCGCGAGGCGCTGGACATCGCCCTGGCCGGCGGCGCCTTCGACCTACCGCTGGGCCTGCTGTTTCTCGACGATGGTGTGTTCCAGTTGGTCGCCGGCCAGCAGCCGAGCGTCGTACAACAGAAGGACCTGGGCGCCAACCTGCAGGCCCTGCCCATGTTCGGCGTGGAAGAGCTGTTCGTTGCCAGCCGCAGCCTGGCCGAGCGCGGCCTGGCCGATGCCTCCCTGATCCTGCCGGCCAGGCGCCTGGACGATGGCGAACTCGGCCAGCTGCTCGACCGTTTCGACCAGGTGGTGACGATCTGATGGCCACGCTGCATCTGCTCTCCCATTCGCCCTTCAGCGACAGCCGCCTGACCAGCTGCCTGCGCCTGCTAGGCCCCGACGACGGCCTGCTGCTGACCGGCGACGCTGTCTATGCCCTGCAACCCGGCACCGCCCAGCTGCAGGCGCTGGAGCTGATGCCCGCGGGCATCGCCCTCTATGCCCTGGAAGAAGACCTGCAGGCCCGCACGCTGGTCGCTCCGCCACGCGCCCGGGCCATCGACTATCCCGCCTTCGTCGAACTCTGCGGCCAGTACGCCAAGGTCAACAGCTGGCTATGAACACCCTGCGGATCGACGGCCGCGAGATCGCGCTGGACAAGGACGGCTTTCTGGTCGAGCTGGCCGACTGGTCGCCCTCCGCGGCCGAGGCGCTGGCCGCACGTGAAGACATGCAGCTGACCGCCGAGCACTGGGAGATCATCGAGTTGCTGCGCGCCTTCTACACCGAATTCCAGCTGTCGCCGGCCACCCGGCCGCTGGTCAAGTACGCGGCCCTCAGGCTCGGGCCGGAAAAAGGCAACAGCCAGCACCTCAACCGCCTGTTCAAGGGCACGCCGGCCAAGCTGGCGGCCAAGCTGGCGGGCCTGCCGAAACCCACGAACTGCCTGTGAACGCCTCGCCATGAACCTCGTCACCCCACCGGAACACCCCTTCGCCCAGTTCGTCCGCATCCTCGGCAAGGGCAAGCGCGGCGCGCGCGGCCTGACCCGCGAGGAAGCGCGCGAGGCCATGGGCATGCTGCTCGACGGCAAGGTCGAGGACACCCAACTGGGTGCCTTCCTCATGCTGCTGCGGCACAAGGAGGAAAGCGCCGAGGAGCTGGCCGGCTTCACCGAGGCCATCCGCGAGCGCCTGGATGCGCCGAGGATCGCCGTGGACATCGACTGGCCGACCTATGCCGGCAAGAAACGTCACCTACCCTGGTACCTGCTGGCGATCAAGGCGCTGGCAAGTAGCGGCGTGCGCGTGCTGGTCCATGGCGGCGGCGCCCACACCGCAGGGCGCCTGTACACCGAACAGCTGCTACAGACGCTGGACATTCCCCTGTGCGGCAACTGGAACGAAGCCGGAACGGCGCTGGAGCGCCACAACCTGGCCTTCCTCCCGCTGGGCGCCTGGGCGCCGCAACTGCAGCGGATGATCGACCTGCGCAACACCCTGGGCCTGCGCTCACCCATTCATTCGCTAGCGCGCATCCTCAACCCGCTGGGCGCAAAGGTCGGCCTGCAGAGCATCTTCCACCCCGGCTACCAGGCGGTGCACCGCGAGGCCAGCCGGCTGCTGGGCGATCGGGCCGTGGTGATCAAGGGCGAAGGCGGCGAGATCGAGGTCAATCCGGACGGTACGTGCCACCTGTACGGCACCGAGGGCGGCGTCGACTGGGACGAGGAATGGCCCGCCCTCTCCGCCCAGCGCCACGTCAAGCCGGAGCGCCTGGAGCCGGAACGGCTGCTGGCCTTCTGGCGCGGCGAGGAGCACGACGCCTACGGCGAACTGGCGGTGCTGGGCACCCTGGCACTGGCGCTGCGCGCACTGGGCCACGACCGCGAAGCGGCCTTCGCCGAGGCCCGCACGCGCTGGGATGCGCGCCGCTGATCGATTCCATCGATAGTTCCGACCCTGTTTTTGCACTTATCCGATGAGCGCGAATCCATAGACTGGCCCCCTGTTCACTCACGAAGGGAGCCCGTCATGGGACAGCTCATCGAAGGCCGCTGGCACGACCAGTGGTACGACACCGGCAAGGACGGCCGTTTCCAGCGCGAGGATGCCCAGCGCCGCAACTGGATCACCAGTGACGGCTCACCCGGGCCGAGCGGCGAAGGCGGCTTCCGCGCCGAGGCCGGCCGTTATCACCTGTATGTCTCACTGGCCTGCCCCTGGGCCCATCGCACCCTGATCTACCGCCAGCTCAAGGGCCTGGACGGGCTGATCGATGTCTCCGTGGTCAGCTGGCTGATGCGCGAGCACGGCTGGACTTTCGACACTGCGACCGGCTCCACGGGCGACGCCCTGGACGGCCTGCAGTACCTACACCAGCGCTACACCCGCGACGACCCGCACTACACCGGCCGGGTCACGGTGCCGACGCTGTGGGACAAGCAGCGGCAATGCATCGTCAGCAACGAGTCGGCGGAGATCATCCGCATGTTCAACTCGGCCTTCGACGGGCTCACCGGCAACGATCTGGACCTCTACCCCGCGCCGTTGCGCGAGGAGATCGACGCCCTCAACGCGCGCATCTACCCGGCGGTGAACAACGGCGTCTATCGCGCCGGTTTCGCCACCACCCAGGAAGCCTACGAGGAAGCCTTCGCCACGCTGTTCGACGAACTGGATCGGCTGGAAGCCCTGCTGGAGAAGCGCCGCTATCTGACCGGCGAACATCTGACCGAGGCCGACATCCGCCTGTTTACCACGGCGATCCGCTTCGACGCGGTGTACCACGGCCACTTCAAGTGCAACCGGCGACGCCTGGCGGATTATCCGAACCTGTCCGGCTGGCTGCGCGAGCTGTACCAGCTGCCGGGCGTGGCACAAACCGTGGACTTCCAGCACATCAAGCACCACTACTACGGCAGCCACCGGACCATCAACCCGACCGGCATCGTGCTGGGTCCGGAGCAGCGCTTCGATCTGCCCCACGGCCGCGAGCACCTGACGGGACGCGGCATCGCCCGCCAGGCACGTTGACGCATCACTTGGCCTGATCGAACCAGGCCAGCTTGTCGCGCAGCGTCACCACCTCGCCGACGATCACCAGGGTCGGCGCGTGCACTTCGTGCTCGGCCACCAGCTGCGGCAGGTTGGCCAGGGTTCCGGTGAACACCCGCTGGTTCTGCGTGGTGCCCTGCTGCACCAGGGCAGCCGGCGTGTCGGCTGCACGGCCGTGGGCGATCAGCTCCTGGCAGATGGTCGGCAGGCCGACCAGGCCCATGTAGAACACCAGGGTCTGTCCCGGCGCCACCAGATCGGCCCAGGGCAGGTCGGAACTGCCGTCCTTGAGGTGACCGGTAACGAAGCGCACCGACTGGGCATGGTCGCGGTGGGTCAGCGGAATGCCGGCATAGGCCGCGCAACCGGAGGCGGCGGTGATGCCCGGCACCACCTGGAACTGGATGCCTTCGGCGGCCAGTTGTTCGATCTCCTCGCCACCGCGACCGAAGATGAACGGGTCGCCGCCCTTCAGGCGCAGCACCCGCTTGCCCTGCTTGGCCAGGTCCACCAGCAGCTGGTTGATCTCGTCCTGGGGTACCGCATGCTCGGAACGGCGCTTGCCCACGTAGATGCGCTCGGCGTCACGCCGGCACAGCTCGATGATGGTCGGCGCCACCAGGCGGTCGTAGAGCACCACGTCGGCCTGCTGCATCAGGCGCAGGGCACGAAAGGTCAGCAGGTCGGGGTCGCCCGGGCCGGCGCCGACCAGATAGACCTCGCCCAGGGCACGCGGCGCGGCGCCGGCGATCTTCGCTTCGAGGAGACGCTTGCCCTCGCCCAGCTTGCCGGCGAATACGCTCTCGGCGATCTGCCCCTGGAACACGTCCTCCCAGAACACCCGACGCTGCTGCACGTCAGGGAACAGCTGCTTGACCCGCTCGCGGAACTGCTTCGCCAGGCCGGCCAACTGGCCATAGGTGGCGGGAATCCAGGTTTCTATCTTGGCGCGAATCAGCCGCGCCAGCACCGGCGCATCGCCGCCGCTGGTCACCGCCACCACCAGTGGCGAGCGGTCGACGATGGCCGGGAAGATCACGCTGCACAGCGCCGGCGCGTCCACCACGTTGACCGGGATACCCAGCGCCTGGGCCTCGTGGGAGATACGCGCGTTGAGCGGCTCGTCGTCGGTGGCGGCGATCACCAGGGCCACGCCGTGCAGGTCCGCCGGCTCGTAGCCGCGCAGGAACACGCCCTCCGCGCCGGCTAGCTCGCGCAGGTCACCGCGAATCTCCGGCGCCACCACGCGCAACCGGCCACCGGCGTCGCTCAGCAGGCGCGCCTTGCGCAGCGCCACCTCGCCACCGCCGACGACCAGCACCGGGCGGCCCTGAAGTTTGTGGAACAGCGGAAGGAAATCCATAGAAGCAGCTCCAAGCGGCAAGCTTCAAGCCGCAAGCGGAGCTGCTTTTACTTGCAGCTTGTGGCTTGCAGCTTGCAACTGTTTCAGATGACTTCGATACCACCCATATAGGGCTTCAGCACGTCCGGCACGCGGATGCTGCCGTCGGCCTGCTGGTAGTTCTCCAGCACCGCCACCAGGGTGCGGCCCACTGCCAGGCCGGAGCCGTTGAGGGTGTGCAGCAGCTCGGGCTTGCCGGTTTCCGGGTTGCGGTAGCGCGCCTGCATGCGACGGGCCTGGAAGTCGCCACAGTTGGAGCAGGAGGAAATCTCGCGGTACTTGTCCTGGCTCGGCACCCAGACCTCCAGGTCGTAGGTCTTCACCGCGGAGAAGCCCATGTCGCCGGTGCACAAGGCCAGCTTGCGGTACGGCAGCTCAAGCAGCTGCAGCACGCGCTCGGCATTGGCGGTCATGCTCTCCAGAGCCTCGAAGGATTTGCCCGGCTCGACGATCTGCACCATCTCGACCTTGTCGAACTGGTGCTGGCGGATCATGCCGCGGGTGTCGCGGCCGGAGGCGCCCGCCTCGCTGCGGAAGCAGGGGGTGTGGGCGACGAACTTCAGCGGTAGCTGCTTGGCGTCGAGGATCTCGCCGGCGACGATATTGGTCAGCGACACCTCGGCGGTCGGGATCAGGTAGAAGTCCGCCTCGCCTTCGCGGGCGATCTTGAACAGGTCTTCCTCGAACTTCGGCAGCTGGCCGGTGCCCTGCAGGGCCGGGGCCTGCACCAGGTACGGGGTGTAGGCCTCCTCATAGCCGTGCTCGCCGGTGTGCAGGTTGATCATGAACTGGGCCAGGGCGCGGTGCAGGCGGGCGATGGGGCCGCGCAGCAGGGCGAAGCGCGCGCCGGACAGCTTGGCAGCGGTCTCGAAGTCCAGCCAGCCGTGCTGTTCGCCAAGGGCGACGTGATCCTTGACCTCAAAGTCGAAGCTGCGCGGCGTGCCCCAGCGCGCCACCTCGACGTTGCCGTCTTCGTCGGCGCCGACCGGCACGGATTCGTGCGGCAGGTTGGGGATGTTCAGCAGCAGATCGTCCAGCTCGCTCTGGATACCGTCCAGCTCACGCTTGCCCTCTTCCAGATCGCTGCCCATCTTGTCGACTTCCGCCAGCAGCGGAGCGATGTCCTCGCCACGCGCCTTGGCCTGGCCGATGGACTTGGAGCGGGCGTTGCGCTCGGCCTGCAGCTGTTCGGTGCGGGTCTGCACCGACTTGCGCTGGGACTCGAGCGCTTCGAAGCGCGCCACGTCCAGTTGGAAGCCACGGGTTGCCAGGCGGTCCGCGATGTCCTGCAGTTGGGTACGGACCAGTTTGGAGTCGAGCATGGGAGGTTCTCGTTCAGAGCTTGGTTAATGTCAGGCCGGCCCAAGTGGCGAGCAGGCCGCCCACCACGCTGAGCCCCGCATAGCCGATGGCCAGCGGCAGCTGGCCGCTTTCCAGCAGGCGCAGCGTATCCATGGAAAATGAGGAAAAGGTGGTCAATCCGCCGAGGAAACCGACGATCAGCCCCGCGCGCAGCTCCAGCGGCACTTCCGGGCGCAGCAGGAACAGGCCGTAGAGGAAGCCGATCAGCAGGCAACCGATCAGGTTGACCGCCAGAGTAGCGCCGTAGAAGTGCTGCGGCCAGTGCGCCGACACCCAGTTGCCGGTGGCGAAGCGCAGCAGGGTTCCGGCCATGCCGCCGATAGCGACGGCGATCACCACGTTGAGCATCAGGGGCGTCTCCTGCGGGGACTGGCGGCGTCGAGCGCGGCCAGGTGGTTCAGCTTGTCGCGAATCTTCAGCTCGAGGCCGCGCGGCACCGGCTCGTAGTAGCGGCGCGGCTCCAGCTCCTCGGGGAAATAGTCCTCGCCGGCGGCGTAGGCATCCGGCTCGTCGTGGGCGTAGCGGTACTCGTCGCCGTAGCCGAGCTGCTTCATCAGCTTGGTCGGCGCGTTGCGCAGGTGCAGCGGCACCTCCAGCGAACCGTGCTCGGCGGCGTCGCGCATGGCCGCCTTGAAACCCATGTACACCGCGTTGCTCTTCGGCGCGCAGGCCAGGTAGACGATGGCCTGGGCCACCGCCAGCTCACCCTCGGGGCTGCCCAGGCGCTCCTGCACGTCCCAGGCGTTGAGGCACAGGGTCAGGGCGCGCGGGTCGGCGTTGCCGATGTCCTCGCTGGCCATGCGCACCACGCGCCGGGCCAGGTACAGCGGATCGCAACCGCCGTCGAGCATGCGCGCGTACCAGTACAGCGCGGCGTCCGGGTTGGAGCCGCGCACCGACTTGTGCAGCGCGGAAATCTGGTCGTAGAAGGCTTCGCCGCCCTTGTCGAAGCGACGGCGACTGTCGCCCAGCAGGTTCTGCAGCAGCTCGATGCCGATCTCGCCGCCATCCTCCACCAGGTCGGCGGCGTTCTCCAGCAGGTTGAGCAGGCGCCGACCATCACCGTCGGCGGCGGCCAGGAGAATCTGGAAGCTCTCCTCGGGCAGGCTCAGGTTGTGCTTGCCCAGGCCCTTCTCCTCGCCCAGGGCACGCGCCACCAGCTTGCGCATGGCCGCCTCGTCCAGGCTCTTGAGCACATAGACGCGGGCCCGCGACAGGAGCGCGTTGTTCAGCTCGAACGAAGGATTCTCGGTGGTGGCGCCGATGAAGATCAGCGTGCCGTCTTCCACATAGGGCAGGAAGGCGTCCTGCTGGCTCTTGTTGAAGCGGTGCACCTCGTCGACGAAGAGGATGGTGCGGCGACCGTATTGCGCGGCCTGCTGCTTGGCCATCTCCACCGCCTGGCGGATTTCCTTCACCCCGGACAGCACCGCCGAGATCGTCTCGAAATGCGCGTCGGAAACCTGCGCCAGCAGCCTCGCCAGGGTGGTCTTGCCGACCCCGGGCGGGCCCCAGAAGATCATCGAGTGCAGGGCGCCCTGCTCCAGCGCCTCGCGCAGCGGCTTGCCCGGGCCCAGCACATGTTCCTGCCCGGCGTACTCGTCCAGGCTGGTGGCGCGCAGGCGCGCCGCCAGGGGCTGGGCGACGGGGGCGGAGCGGAACAGATCCACGGTGTGCGGCGGCCTCGTTATTCCTGGATGACGTCGGCGCCTTCCGGCACCTGGAAGTCGAACTGGGCGGCATCCAGCTTCTCGTTCATCTTGATGCCGAGAAACAGGATGTTGGTGCGCTGGCCGATGCTATCGATCAGCTGCATGTCGTTGATCACGCCCTTGCGGAAGGACAGGCGCAGGTTGTCGAACAGCGTGTCCTTGGCCTTGGGCTTGAGGATGAAGTCGACCACGTCGCCGCCTTCCTTGAAGGTGATGTCGAAGTTCTCACGGATCTTCGACACGTCACCGGACAACAGCAGCGCCGGGGTGTGGGTCAGGCGCTGGTCGAGGGTCTGGATGGTCACCTGCATCAGGTCCGGGTCGTACAGCCAGACCTTCTGGCCGTTGGACACCAGCAGTTGCTCCTGCGGCGCGTCAGTGTGCCAGCGGAACAGGCCCGGGCGCTGCAGCGCCAGCTGGCCGGAGGTCTCCTGCAGCTGGGTGCCGGAGCCATCCAGGGTCAGCTGGGAGAAGCGCCCGGTCAGGGTCTGGGCGCGGTCGAGCAGGCCGGTCAGGCGCTTGACCGCGGCCTCGTCGTCGGCATGGGCTAGAACGGGGCTGCAGGCCAGCGCGGCCAGCAGCAGCATGCGGATCAGGCGCATGGAAATCCTCTTCGTCAGTCTCGGGAAGGTCCCGGCGCTATGACCTCGCGCGAGCCATTGGTGTTCATCGGCGTGACCACGCCGGCCATTTCCATGGCCTCGATCATCCGCGCGGCGCGGTTGTAGCCGATCTTCAGCTTGCGCTGCACGGCGGAAATCGAAGCCCGGCGGCTTTCCAGAACGAAGTTGACGGCCTCGTCGTACAGCGGGTCTTCCTCGCTACCCTCGCCGCCTTCACCACCGCCGCCGCCCTCGAAGCCGCTGCCGGCCTCTTCGACGCCGGCCAGGATGTCCTCGATGTAGTCCGGCGCGCCGCGCTGCTTCCAGGCCTCGACGACGCGGTGCACCTCGTCGTCGGAGACGAAGGCGCCGTGCACGCGGATCGGCAGACCGGTGCCGGGCGGCAGGTAGAGCATGTCACCGTGGCCCAGCAGCTGCTCGGCGCCGCCTTGGTCGAGGATGGTGCGCGAGTCGATCTTGCTCGATACCTGGAAGGCCATGCGGGTCGGGATGTTGGCCTTGATCAGGCCGGTGATCACGTCCACCGACGGGCGCTGGGTGGCGAGGATCAGGTGGATGCCGGCCGCCCGCGCCTTCTGCGCGATGCGCGCGATCAGTTCTTCGACCTTCTTGCCAACGATCATCATCATGTCGGCGAATTCGTCGACCACCACGACGATGGTCGGCAGGGTCTTCAGCAGCGGTGCCTCGTCTTCCATCGACTGACGCTTGTACAGCGGGTCGGACAGCGGCGTGCCGGCTTCCTCGGCGTCCTTCACCTTGCGGTTGAAGCCGGCCAGGTTGCGCACGCCCATGGCGGCCATCAGCTTGTAGCGGCGCTCCATCTCGGCCACCGACCAGCGCAGGGCGTTGGCGGCCTCCTTCATGTCGGTCACCACCGGACACAGCAGGTGCGGGATGCCCTCGTAGATGGACAGTTCGAGCATCTTCGGGTCGATCATGATCATCCGCGCCTCTTCCGGCGTGGACTTGAACAGGATCGACAGGATCATGGCGTTGACGCCCACCGACTTACCGGAACCGGTGGTACCGGCCACCAGCAGGTGCGGCATCTTGGCCAGGTCGGTGATCACCGGCTTGCCGCCGATGTCGTGGCCGAGCGCCAGGGTCACCGGCGACTTGGCGTCGTCGTATTCCGGCGAGGACAGTACCTCGGAGAAACGCACGATCTGCCGGTCCTCGTTGGGAATCTCGATGCCGACCGTGGTCTTGCCCGGGATCACCTCGACCACGCGCACGCTGATCACCGCCAGCGAGCGGGCCAGGTCCTTGGCCAGATTGGAGATGCGGCTGACCTTGACGCCGATGCCCGGCTGGATCTCGAAACGGGTGATCACCGGGCCCGGGTGCACGGACTCGACCACCACCTCGACGCCGAACTCCTTGAGCTTGATCTCCAGCAGGCGCGACATGGCCTCCAGGG
>OGQD01000290.1_pt1 | contig 40552 bp, 33 predicted proteins | sample 1553091 | NCBI WGS metagenome assembly OGQD01 (sample SAMEA2580290, study PRJEB22360) | human gut metagenome | biome: human gut; feature: human-associated habitat; material: faeces | place: Denmark | collected 2008/2010
CCGCCACGCCGAAGAACAGGTTCGGCTGGCCGAGCTTCATGAAGTCGTCCTTCGAACGCCAGTCCGGCTGGGCGATGATGCCCACACGGAAGCCCTGGGCTTCCAGCAGGCGGCCGATAATGGCCATGCCGAACGACGGATGGTCGACGTAGGCGTCCCCGGTGACGATGATGATGTCGCAGGAATCCCAGCCCAGCTGATCCATCTCTTCCTTGCTCATGGGCAGGAACGGCGCCGGGCCGAAACACTCGGCCCAGAACTTGGGATAGTCGAACAGCGGCTTGGCGGCTTGCATCACGGGCACCGTGGGTATCTCTAGTAGGGATCGCGGAAAAACGCGGGCGCGGAATATAGCACAAAAAGTGTACAAATCCGACCAGCGAACTCAGATTTACGGGGGATTTAACCTTCCGACGGTAGATTGCCAATGCCATCATCTGGCTATACTTCAGCCACTATCCGCAGTACGCCTGGCCAACCCGCCCAGGCCAGGGAGTGCCTGTCGTGTGTCGTGCCATCGTACTGTTGCTTACCCTGCTGTTCTGCCACACGGCGCTAGCCTTCGAACTCGACGACAAGGCCAGCGGCGCCTGGCTCAATGATCACCTCGAATTGCTGCAGGAGCGCGACGGCCCGCTATCGCTGGCAGCCGTGCAGACCAGCCGCGACTTCATTCCGGCCAACGGCCGCACCAGCGTTGGCCAGAGTCCTGACGGCTGGTGGCTGCGCCTGGACCTGGACCGCCGTACCGCGCCGCTGGGCGGCTGGTGGCTGGAAGTCGATGCCGTCAACCTGAAGGACCTGCGCCTCTACATACCCGACGAACGGGGCATCTACCGGGAAACGCTGTCCGGCGAGGCCGTGCCGTTCGCCCAGGGCCGTGACCGCGACTACCGCCGACCGCTCTTCCACCTGCCCGAAGGCACCGGCCCGGTGCGCATCTATGCCCGCGTCTACGACCCCGCCGGCAATTCGTTCCCGCTGCGTATCTGGTCGCTGGATGATCTGCAGGACCATCGCGCCGATACCAGCCTGTTCCTGGGTTTCATCTACGGCCTGATCGCCGCCCTGCTGCTGTACAACCTGTTCATCCTGCTGACCCTGCGCGACCCGGCGTACTTCTGGTACGTGCTGACGACCGCCAGCGCCCTGCTGTTCAGCCTGGGCATGAGCGGCCACGGTTTCGAGTACTTCTGGCCCGATCACCCGGTGCCCTGGTGGCTCGACCGCATCACCCTGCCCTCGCTCTGGGGCCTTTGCGTACACCGCTTTACCATCACCCTGCTGCAGACCCGCCGCTACGTGCGCTGGTCGCACTGGCTGCTGAACCTGAACTGCGCGCTGTACGTGCTGACCATCGTCCTCGGCGCGCTGCAGTTGCGCGGCGTGGCCGGCTGGATGCTGGTGGCGATCACCCTGATCGGCGTGCCGGCAGCGCTGGGCGGTGCCGTGGTGCGCTGGCGCCAGGGTTCGTTCCCGGCCTTCCTCTACCTGCTCGGCTTCGGCCTGGTACTGACCAGCGTGAGCATCTCGGTGATGCGCGCCACCGGCATGGTGCAGCCCTCGCCATTGACCTCGTACATCTTCCCCATCGCCGTGGCGATGGAGTCGGTACTCTTCTCCTTCGCCCTCACCTCGCGAATCCAGGGCCTCAAGCGCGAGCGCGCGCAGGCACTGGAGCAGGCGGATCGGGAGAAGAGCGCGCGCCTGACCCTCATGCAGAGCGCCCAGCAAGACCTGGCGACAGCCGTGGCCGAGCGCACCGCCGAACTCACCCAAAGCAACCAGCTGCTGCGCGAGCGCGAAGTGCAGCTGCAACACGCCGCGCACTACGACCCGCTGACCGGCCTGCCGAACCGTCGCTACCTGGTGGAACATGCCGAACACGCCCTGGCCCATGCCCAGCAGAACGGCGAGACCCTGGCGCTGATGCTGATCGACCTCGACCACTTCAAGCCGATCAACGACAGCCACGGGCACGATGCGGGCGACTTCATGCTGCAGAACGTCGGCAACCGCCTGCGCCAGTGCGTGCGCGGCAGTGATTGCGTGGCGCGCCTGGGCGGTGACGAATTCGCAGCATTGATTTCCGGGCCCGATGCCGAGAGCCACGCCAAGGAGATCGCCTGCCGCATCCTCAATGAACTGTCGCGGCCGGTGAAGTTCGACAGCCTGGAGCTGCGCGTCACGCCGAGCATCGGCGTGGCCATCTATCCCAGCCACGCCATGCAGTTCAGCAAGCTCTACAAGGCCGCCGACCAGGCGCTCTACGAGGTGAAGGGCAATGGCCGGGCGGCCTACGCCATGGCCAGCGAGGCCGCCGGCGAAACCAGCGATCTCTGGCTGGAAAACGAACGGCTGGAAAGCGAAGACCGTGCCTGATCAGCTGCGGTAACGGCGCGGCACGCGGGCGGTGACCTTGGTCAGCAACTCATAGCCGATGGTCCCGGCATGGGCGGCCACCTCGTCCACCGGCAGGTTGGCGCCCCACAGCTCAACGCGATCACCCACTGCGGTGCCGGGCAGATCGGTCAGGTCCACTGCAAGCATATCCATGGAGACACGCCCGGCCAGCGATGCGCGCCGCCCATCCACCAGCACCGGCGTACCGCTCGGCGCGTGGCGCGGGTATCCATCGGCGTAGCCGCAACTCACCGTGCCGATACGCGACGGCCGCTCGGCCACCCAGGTCGCGCCGTACCCAACGCTCTCACCCACCGCCACCTCGCGCACGGCGATCAGTCGCGCCTCCAGGCTCATGGCCGGGCGCAGGCCCAGTTCAGCGGCGCCGATGTCGGCGAAGGGCGTGGCGCCATAGAGCATGATGCCGGGGCGAACCCAGTCCATGTGTGCGGCGGGAATGGTCAGCACGGCGGCAGAGTTGGCCAGCGAGCGCAGGTCGAAATCCAGGTCCAGCACACTGAGGAAACAGGCCACCTGGTCTTCGGTCAGCTCGTCGCCGCGCACATCGGCATTGGCGAAGTGGCTCATCAGGTTCAGCTCCGCCACCTGCGGCGCCTGGCGCAGGCGCGAATGCCAGTCGCGTAGCGCCTCGGGCGAGAAGCCCAGGCGGTGCATGCCGGTATCCAGCTTCATCCACACATTCAGCGCACTGGGCAGTTGCGCGGCGAGCAGCGCCTGGGCCTGCTCAGGGCCTTGCACCGCCACATCCAGGCGCAGCTGGACAGCGATCAGGTATTCCGCCGGCTCGAAACAGCCCTCCAGCAGCAGGATGCGGGCGCCGGCATGCAGAGCGCGTACCTCGGCGGCCTCCTCCAGGCAGGCCACCGCGAAGCCGTCAGCCTCGTCGTGCAGGCAGCTCACCACCTCCCGAGCGCCGTGCCCATAGGCGTTCGCCTTGACCACTGCGAAAGCCTCGCGCCCAGGTGCGCAGCGCTTGGCAACGGCGTAGTTGTGGCGAATGGCGGCAAGATCGACGTGGGCGACGAGCGGGCGCATGGCGGCCTCTGAAATGAAAACGGGCGCCTATCTTAAGGCGCCCGTCGGTCACGCGGAATGCGGCATCGTTACTCGTCTTCGAAGTTGTACATGCCGGGCGCGAGGTTCTCGAAGCGGCTGTAGCGACCGAGGAAGGCCACGCGCACCGTGCCGATGGGGCCGTTCCGCTGCTTGCCGAGGATGATCTCGGCGACGCCCTTGAACTCGGTCTCCGGGTGATACACCTCGTCGCGGTAGACGAACATGATCACGTCGGCGTCCTGCTCGATCGCTCCGGATTCGCGCAAGTCGGAGTTCACCGGGCGCTTGTTGGGGCGCTGTTCCAGCGAGCGGTTGAGCTGGGAGAGCGCCACCACCGGGCAGTTGAATTCCTTCGCCAGCGCCTTGAGCGAGCGGGAAATCTCGGAAATCTCGTTGGTCCGGTTGTCGCCGGCGGAACCGGGGATCTGCATGAGCTGCAGGTAGTCGACCATGATCATGCCGATCTCGCCGTGTTCGCGCGCCAGGCGACGGGTCCGCGCGCGCATTTCCGAGGGCGAGATGCCGGCGGTGTCGTCGATGAACAGCTTGCGGTCGCTGAGCAGGTTCACCGCCGAGGTCAGTCGCGGCCAATCCTCGTCGTCCAGCTTGCCGGTACGCACCTTGGTCTGGTCGATGCGCCCGAGCGAGGCGAGCATACGCATCACGATGGAGTCGGAGGGCATCTCCAGCGAGTACACCAGGATCGCCTTGTCGCTGCGCATCAGGGCGTTCTCCACCAGGTTCATGGCGAAGGTGGTCTTGCCCATGGAGGGTCGGCCGGCCACGATGATCAGGTCGGACGGCTGCAGGCCGCTGGTCTTCTCGTCGAGGTCAGTGAAGCCGGTGGTGATGCCGGTCAGCGCGTCCGAGGTGTTGAACAGGTGGTCGATGCGGTCGATGGTCTTGACCAGGATATCGCCGATGCCCACCGGGCCGCCGGTCTTGGGCCGCGCTTCGGCGATCTCGAAGATCTTGCGCTCGGCTTCGTCGAGCACTTCGTTGGCGCTGCGCCCTTCGGGGTTGAAGGCACTGTCGGCGATATCGCTGCTGATGCCGATCAGCTGCCGCAAGGTGGCCCGCTCGCGGATGATGCCCGCGTAGGCCTTGATGTTCGCCACCGAAGGCGTGTTCTTCGCCAGCTCGGCGAGGTAAGCAAGGCCGCCCACCTGGGGCAGTTGCCCTTCGCGTTCGAGCTGCTCGGAGAGCGTCACCACATCGATCGGCTGGTTGGCTTCGGCGAGCTTGTAGACGGCGCGGAAGATCAGGCGATGGTCATGGCGGTAGAAGTCACCATCGGACACGGCGTCGGAGACGCGCTCCCAGGCGTTGTTGTCGAGCATCAGGCCACCCAGCACCGCCTGTTCGGCTTCGATCGAGTGCGGCGGCACCTTGAGGGAAGCGGTCTGCAGGTCGTATTGCTCGGGGACGGTGATGTCGTTCATGGGCGCTTCGTGCGGGCTCTTCGTAGAAATTCAAAGGCGGAAAAAACAAAGGGCACGGTACCGAATTTCAGTACCGTGCCCGATGTTAGCGGACTGATTCGCCCATGCAAGATGTGCGAAACGTCCTAGCGACGGATCGCTTACTCGGCGACTACAACCACGTGCAGGGTTGCATCAACATCCATGTGCAGTTGCACTTCGATGTTGTATTCGCCTACAGCGCGCAGGGCGCCGTCGGGCAGGCGAACTTCGCTCTTTTCCAGCGGGTAGCCGGCAGCCGAAACGGCGTCGGCGATGTCGCGGGTGCCGATCGAACCGAACAGTTTGCCTTCGTCGCCAGCGTGGGCGCCGATGGTCACGATCAGTTCGGCCAGTTGGGCAGCACGAGCTTCAGCAGCGGCTTTTTTCTCAGCAGCGGCTTTTTCCAGCTCTGCGCGGCGCTCTTCGAAAGCAGCGACGTTGGCAGCGGTGGCAGCGGTGGCTTTGCCCTGCGGCAGCAGGTAGTTACGAGCGTAACCGCCCTTTACGTTCAGCTTGTCGCCCAGGTTGCCCAGTTTGGCGATCTTTTCCAGCAGGATGACTTCCATTTGAGTCTTACCTCTTAACTTTTAACCTTCACCGTTCGCAGCTTTCTGGCGCTTGGCCAGGCGACCGCGAAAATCAAACAGACTGTCGACGACGGCGACAAGACAGATCACATTGCCCAGTACGAATACCAGCAGGTACAGCGGTGCCAGCCAGAAGCCCGGAAGCTTCTTCAGCGCGGCCAGGCCGTGCCCCAGTGCGATCCCGGCGAACAGCAGCGGAATCATGCACAGCGGCGCCAGCATGGTGGCCGCGGGCCCTGCGAAGGGCAGCGCCACAACGCCGACCAGCAGCGCTACAGCCGTGCCCGGCGACAGACGCAGTGCACGGAACTCGCGGCCAAACCCTTCCGGGTTGAACAGTACTGCTTGCCAATAACGCGCCAGCATCAGGCACAACAGGCTGATCGTCTGCAGCGAGGCTGCCATCAGGCCGGTGATGGTCGGAACCATCTCCGCCTGCAGGGCGGCCATCTGTTCCGGCGAAAGCTTGGCTTCGGCCAGAACCTGCGGCAGTGCCTTGCCGAATGCATCGGCCAGACCTGCGACCAACCCGGCCGACACCGTGCTGAGCAGCAGCACGAACACCGCACCGAGCACAACGCTCGCCAGCATCACCTGATTCCAGGACACCTTGCTGCGCAGAACCTGCGCCAGCACGGCACTACCCACCAGAACCAGACTCACGCTGGGGTCACCCAGGTACCACCAGGCCAGTGCCGGAAGCAGCGCCCACACCAGGATGCCAAAGGCATCGCCGGCGCCACGGCGCAACAGCACCAGACTGCCTGCTGCGGCACCGAGCCAGAACAAAGGCTGCAGTACCGCGGCTGCGACGACCACCAGGGTCGCCTGCATGCGGCCTCGCATGACAAATTCAGCCAATGCGCGCATGCGATCTATCCATCAATTCCAGTCGACTGCCCGATCAACGGCCGTGGCTGTCGGTGTAGGGAAGCAGGGCCAGGTAACGGGCGCGCTTGATAGCGGTCGCCAGCTGACGCTGGTACTTGGCTTTGGTGCCGGTGATACGGCTCGGAACGATCTTGCCGGTTTCGGAAACGTAGGCCTTCAGGGTGTTCAGATCTTTGTAATCGATCTCTTTCACGCCTTCAGCGGTGAAACGGCAGAATTTACGACGACGGAAGAAACGTGCCATGTGTGTGGCTCCTCAATACTGGTCCGGGATTACTCGTCAGCGCTGTCGCGGCTATCTTCGCCGTCAGCGGACTCGCCCTCGTTCGATTCGGGACGCTCACGGCGCTCACGGCGCTCGTTGCGGCTCTCTTCGGCCTTCAGCATTTCGGACTGGCCGGTAACGGCTTCGTCGCGACGGATGACCATGTTACGGATCACGGCGTCGTTGTAGCGGAAGTTGTCTTCCATCTCGGCCAGGGCCTTGGCGGTGCACTCGACGTTCATCAGAACGTAGTGAGCCTTGTGCACGTTGTTGATGGCGTAAGCCAGCTGACGACGGCCCCAGTCTTCCAGACGGTGGACTTTGCCGCCGTCTTCTTCGATGGCCTTGGTGTAACGCTCGACCATGCCACCGACTTGTTCGCTCTGGTCCGGGTGAACCAGGAACACGATTTCGTAATGACGCATAAATGCTCCTTACGGATTGCAGCCTGCCGACTAAGCGGTCAGACAAGGAGTGAATGATTTTTTCCTTGCCACCAGAGAAGGCGCGCGAGCACCTGCCAGGACGGCAAGGGCCGACATTCTAGAGAAGCGTGCCAGGGGGCGCAAGGAAAACTGGTGAAACTTTGAACAGCGCAAGGCGGCGCCGGCCGCCTTGCGTGGGGACGTCAGGCGCCAGCCTTGATCTGGCGCTGGCGGACGATCTCGAACAGGCACACACCGGTAGCCACCGAGACATTCAGGCTGCTCACGCTGCCCTGCATCGGCAACTTGGCCAGGTAGTCGCAGTGCTCGCGGGTCAGGCGGCGCATGCCCTTGCCCTCGGCGCCCATCACCAGCACGGTCGGCCCGGTGAGATCGAGTTCGTAGAGCATCTGGGTCGCCTCACCGGCAGTGCCGACGATCCACAGCCCGCGCTGCTGAAGCTTCTCCAGGGTGCGCGCGAGATTGGTCACGGCGACCAGCGGGATCACCTCGGCGGCGCCGCAGGCGACTTTACGCACGGTGGCGTTGAGGGTCGCAGACTTGTCCTTGGGCACAATCACCGCCAGCGCGCCCGCCGCATCGGCGGTGCGCAGGCAGGCGCCGAGGTTGTGCGGATCGGTCACGCCATCCAGTGCCAGCAGCAGTGCGGGACCGGTGGAGCGCTCCAGCAGCTCCTCCAGCATGTTTTCGCCCCACACCTGACTCGGGCTGACCTCGGCGACCACACCCTGGTGAACGCCCTCGGCCCACTCGTCCAGCTCCTTGCGGTCGCGCGTACCCACCGGCACGCGCACCTGGCCGGCCAGCTCGACCAGCGCCTGGACGCGCGGATCATGCCGACCTTCGGCCAACCACAGTTGCTTGACCCGCTTCGGGTGATGGCGCAGCAACGCTTCTACGGCATGGACCCCGTAGACCTTTTCCCACTGACTCATTTCTTCGCCTTACCCTTGCCTGCCGGAGTGCCGGTCGATGCACCCGCCTTGGGCTGCGACGCCCCCTTGCGGTGCTTGGTTGACTTGCCGGACCGGGCCTTCTGCTTCGACGGATTGCGCGGCTTGCCAGCGGCGGACGCAGACTTGCCCTTGCCGGTCGCCGGCTTGTTACCGCCGACCTTGGCCTCTTCGAGCAGCGCTTTCTTCACTTCGCGGCTCTTGCGCACATCGGTATTGCCGAGCATCTCCTCGGCCTTGGCGAGCATATCCGGCGCCACCGACGGCAGCGCCTGGACCACGCCAACCTTGCGCTTGCGCGGCTGGTGCGACGGCACCACGGCCACGTCGGGAGCGAAGAACGGATCATCCGCCACCTGGGCGCGGGCCTTGGCCGGCTTCTCCCTGGCAACTGCGCCCTTGGGCGCCTTGCCCTTGGCCACTTTGCCCTTGGCAACCGGCTCGGCCTTCTCGCCACGCTTCTTGCGGCCAATCGGCGCGCTGAGCACGTTGTCGGAGAGCTCGAAATCGATCTTGCGCTCATCCAGGTCGACGCGCGCCACGACCACTTCCACGGCGTCACCCAGGCGGAAGCTGCGGCCAGTACGTTCGCCCGCGAGGCGGTGATGCACGGCATCGAAGTGGTAGTAGTCGCCCGGCAGCGCGGTGACGTGGACCAGGCCTTCGACGTAGATGTCAGTCAGTTCAACGAAGATGCCGAAGCCGGTCACTGCGGTGATCACGCCGGGGAAGGTCTCGCCCACGCGCTCGCGCATGAACTCGCACTTCAGCCAGTTGGTGACGTCGCGGGTCGCCTCGTCAGCGCGGCGCTCGGTCATCGAGCACTGCTCACCCAGCTGAGCAAGACGCGCCTCGTCGTACGGATAGATTCGCGCCTTGGGCATGCTGGCCGCGCCAACGCGCTGCACATGTTCGGAAGCCGCCTTGGAGCGGATCAGGCCACGGATGGCACGATGGGTCAGCAGGTCCGGGTAGCGACGGATCGGCGAGGTGAAGTGGGTATAGGCCTCGTAGTTCAGGCCGAAGTGGCCGGCATTCTCCGGGCTGTACACCGCCTGGCTCAGCGAACGCAGCATCACGGTCTGGATCAGCTGCAGGTCCGGGCGACCCTGAATGGACTCCAGCAGCTTCTGGTAGTCCGCCGGGGTCGGATCGCCCTTGCCCCGGTACAGCGTCAGCCCCAGCTCGCCGAGGAACTGGCGCAGGTTGTTCAGCTTCTCCTGCGGCGGGCCGTCGTGGACGCGGTACAGCGCCGGAATCGCGTGCTTCTCGAGGAATTTGGCGGTGGCGACGTTGGCCGCCAGCATGCATTCCTCGATCAGCTTGTGTGCGTCGTTGCGCTGGGTCGGACGAATCTCTGAGATCTTGCGGTCCGCACCGAAGACGATGCGGGTTTCCTGAGTCTCGAAATCGATGGCTCCACGCACATGGCGCGCACCGACCAGGACCTTGTACAGGTCATAAAGCGTGTTGAGGTGCGGCACCACCGCCGGCAGTTGTTCCTTCAGGCGCTGGCCTTCGGGGCTGTCCGGGGTTTCCAGGTACTGACTGACCTTGGTGTAGGTCAGGCGCGCGTGGGAATGAATGACCGCCTCGTAGAACTGGTAGTCGGTCATCTTGCCGGCCTTGGAGAGATTCATCTCGCAGACCATGGCCAGGCGATCGACCAGCGGATTCAGGGAGCACAGGCCGTTGGAGAGAATCTCCGGCAGCATCGGAATCACGCGTTCGGGGAAGTACACCGAGTTGCCGCGCTTGGCCGCCTCTTCATCCAGGGCCGAACCGACCTTCACATAATGAGAGACGTCGGCGATGGCGACGAACAGCTTCCAGCCACCACCTTTGCGCTTTTCGGCGTAGACCGCGTCGTCGAAGTCGCGGGCGTCCTCGCCATCGATGGTGACGAAAGGCAGGGCGCGCAGGTCGACGCGCTTCTCTTTATCCTTCTCCAGCACTTCAGGCTTGAGTTTGGCCGCTTCCTTCTCCACTGCCTCGGGCCAGGTGTGGGGAATGTCGTAGCTGCGCAGCGCGACTTCGATTTCCATGCCCGGCGCCATGTAGTCGCCGAGCACTTCCACCACTTCGCCCTGGGCCTGGCGATGTACGCTCGGCCAGACGTCGATGCGCACCTGGACGAATTGATTGTGCTTGGCCTTGCCGGCCTTGCCCGGCGGGATCAGCACTTCCTGCTGGATCTTCGGGTTGTCGGCCACCACCGTGCCGATGCCGCTTTCATCGAAATAGCGGCCGACGATGGTCTCGTGGGCGCGTTCGACCACCTCCACCACGGCGCCTTCACGGCGGCCGCGGCGATCGAAGCCCGACACACGCGCCAAGGCGCGGTCACCGTCGAACACCAGGCGCATCTGCGTCGGGCTGAGGAACAGGTCGTCGCTACCGTCATCGGGGATGAGGAAGCCGAAGCCGTCGCGGTGGCCGGCGATGCGGCCGAGGATCAGGTCGAGCTTGTCCACCGGCGCATAGGCGCCACGGCGGGTATAGATGAGCTGGCCGTCACGCTCCATGGCGCGCAGTCGGCGGCGCAGCGCTTCTTCCGGCTCTTCGCCGGAGAGGCCAAGTTCATCCAGCAACTGGGCCCGCGTCGCGGGAGCGCCGCGCTCGGCGAGGTGCGCCAGGATGAGTTCACGGCTGGGGATGGGGTTGTCGTATTTTTCCGCCTCGCGGGCGGCCTCGGGATCGAGGTTTTGCCAATCGGCCATTAAAGTGCGGTCACCTTATATATAGGGGTATGGATCGCCATGTGCTTATTGAAGCGCGAAATCCGCTCGTCGGTCAGCTTCGGGCAAGAATAAATTTTTTATCGCATCAGGGGTTTACAAGCGAAAACGCTCTCCGTATAGTTCGCGCCCACAGCGTCAGACAGACGTTGTAACACGGAAACGATGAGTAATCATCGACTCCAGTGCCCAGGTGGCGGAATTGGTAGACGCACTAGGTTCAGGTCCTAGCGGTGGCAACACCGTGGAAGTTCGAGTCTTCTCCTGGGCACCACTTATTCAAGGATAAAGTCAGTCATTTACGGGCTTTGTCAGGCGGGTTCGGAACCCTGAAACCGAACGATAGACCGCTGGATGCAACCAAGGGTTGCATCACCGCAAGACGATGAGCGATCATCGCACCCCATGCTGAAAAGCATGCCCAGGTGGCGGAATTGGTAGACGCACTAGGTTCAGGTCCTAGCGGTGGCAACACCGTGGAAGTTCGAGTCTTCTCCTGGGCACCATCTTCAAACGAAAAAGCCGAGCACTGCTCGGCTTTTTCGTTTTCGGCTTTCCGCCTCGCCAAGAATTAAAACCAGGCGCAGGAGCGGGCTCCGCCGGCGATATCAGCCCCGCGCCGAGCCCGATCCCATCGCGGACAGCGCTCGCCTCCACACAAACACCGAGGCCGTGCGCACCATCACGCCTTGAACTGCCCCAGGCTGGCGCGCAACTGACCGGCCAACCCATCAAGCACTCGCCCACTGCTGGCCGTCGCACTCACCGCTTCCGCGGCTCGACTTGCCTCGGCATGGATCACCTCGACCCGGCCGCGCACCGCCGCAGCACCAACCGCCTGCTGCTGCGCCGAATGGGTCGCCGCCTCGATGGCCCCGTGCACTTCCTCCACCGCACTCTGCACTTCACGCTGCAGCCGTTCGCTATCCTGCAACGCGGCCAACCCCTGAACAGCCTGCTCACGAGCCTGCCCGATAGCCGAGACTGCCTCCCGTGCACCCTGCTGCAACGCACCGATATGCGACTGGATATCGCCCGTGGACTGCTGGGTCTTGCTCGCCAGCGCTCGCACCTCGTCCGCCACCACGGCGAAACCGCGCCCACTTTCACCCGCGCGGGCCGCTTCGATGGCGGCGTTCAGTGCCAGCAGGTTGGTCTGTTCGGCGATGCCATGGATCACCGAGAGCACCACTTCGATCTGCTCGCTCTGCCGCGCCAGGCGCTCGATCACACCGGCGCCGCTCTGCACACGGGACTCCAGGGTTTCGATCAGGCCACCGACCTTGCGGGCAATGGCTGCATTGTCCTGCGCCGCCTTGCGGATCTCTCCGACCCGAGCCAAGGCCGCCTCCATGGAGCGGCTCTCTATTTCCGCTTCCGCCGCCATCCCGGAGAGCGCCTCTAGGCTGCCGGCGACCTCATTGCGCTGCCGGTCCGTTGCCGCCTCGGCACTGGCACTGCGAGTGGCCAGCGCGGCAATTTCACTGCCGGTCTGCTGAGCAACCTGCCCGGCCTCCCGCACGATGGGCTGAAGCTTGTCGACGAAGCGATTCACCGCTGTCGCCATCTCGCCCAGCTCATCACGACTATCCAGGCGCACCCGGCGGGTCAGGTCACCCTCACCCGCCGCCAGGTCATTCAAGGCATTGATCAGCAGGCGCAGACGATTCACCACGCGATGACCGAGCACGACTGCCAGGCACAACAGCACACCAAGACCCACCAGCACCAAGCCCATACCGATGCGCCAACGCAGGGTACTCGCGGCCTCCTCGATGGAAGTCTTCGCGCCCAGGCTCATGCCGTCTGCCGCCTGTTTCGCCGACTGCAGACGCGCAGTCAGCGCCCTGGCGCTGTCGGCAGCTGCGCCGGCAAGGCTGTCCCCCACCAACTGATCACCACTGGCGACCAGGGCAGAGAAGCGCTGATCCAGCGCGGCGATCCGCTTCTCGATCGCATCGGTGGAAACACCCAGGCGCACTTTGCCGATTTCCACGCCATTCGGGCTGATCGGCGCTTCAACGAGAAACACCGAGCTGTCGTGGCTCGCGGCCTCCAGTACCTTGTCCAGCGCCCGCTCACCCTTGCCTTTTTCCAGCAGCGCCTTGACCCGCTCATCCTCGCGATTGAGGTAACGGGTGAGGTGCTGGCCCTGCGGATCGTCGTAGACCACGAAGAGCACATTGGGATTGGCCTGAGCGCGCCGAGCGTAATCGGAGAGCAGCGGCACGTCGTTATCCCACATGGCCTTGGGCGCCACGGCAGCCAACAATTGCGCCAATTCGGTGGCGGATTGGCGCAGGCTCTGTTCCAGGCTCTGGCGCAACTCGCCCTGCTCTTCTTCCAGCCGCGCGGAGAGCGCCGAGCCCAGGCGCTCGCGGGTATGCGCGGAAAGATCATTCAAACCGGAGGTCACTTCGCGACCGGCCTGCTCCAGCTCACCAGCCAGGCGTTGCGATTCCTTACCCAGGTGATCCCCCAGATTGCTGACCAGGCCATCGACGGTGCTGCGAGTGAGCCACAGGGCAATCGCCAGTTGCACCAGCAGTGCGATGCCCAAGGCAATGAATGCGGGGCGCAGCAAGCGGCTGCGCAGAAGCGACAGGACGGCGGACACGGCAGGCTTCCTCCGGGAGGCAACGGAACTCTGGCGCAGATGGCGCGCCGATCCATTTCACCAGCAAAGCGCGTGCCGGGCCGCAAAACACGGAGGGCAGAAACGACAACGGGCCGCATGAGCGGCCCGTCGCGGTATAGCGTGTGGATCAGCCGAACGGATGACGCAGGACGATGGTCTCGGCGCGGTCCGGGCCGGTGGAGATGATGTCGATGGGCGCGCCAACCAGCTCCTCGATGCGCTTGATGTACGCGCGCGCATTGGCCGGCAGGCCTTCCAGGCTCTGTACGCCCACGGTCGACTCGCTCCAGCCCGGCAGGTCTTCGTAGACCGGCTGCAGGCCGATGTAGCTGTCGGCATCGGTCGGCGCATCGGTCAGCAGTTCGCCGGCGGCATTCTGGTAGCCGGTGCAGATGCGCACGGTTTCCAGGCCGTCGAGGACGTCCAGCTTGGTCAGGCACAGGCCGGACAGGCTGTTGATCTCGATGGCGCGACGCAGTATGACGGCATCGAACCAGCCGCAACGACGGGCACGCCCGGTGGTGGCGCCGAACTCGTGACCGACCTTGGCCAGGCGGGCGCCGACTTCATCGAACAGCTCGGTCGGGAACGGGCCGGAACCCACGCGAGTAGTGTAGGCCTTGGTGATCCCCAGGATGTAATCCAGGAACAGCGGACCAAAGCCCGAACCGGTGGCGGTGCCGCCGGCCGTGGTGTTGGAGCTGGTGACGAACGGATAGGTACCGTGGTCGATGTCCAGCAGCGAACCCTGGGCGCCTTCGAACATGATGTTCTCATCGGCACGGCGCAGGTCGTGCAGGGTCGAGGTCACGTCGGCCATCAGCGGACGCAGTTCTTCGGCGTAGGCCATGCACTCGTCCAGAGTCTTCTGGAAGTCGACGGCCGGTTCCTTGTAATAGTTCTGCAGGACGAAGTTGTGGTAGTCCAGCAGCTCGCCCAGCTTGGCAGCGAAGCGCTCGCGGTGGAACAGATCGCCCACGCGCAGACCACGACGGGCCACTTTGTCTTCGTACGCCGGGCCGATGCCGCGACCGGTGGTGCCGATCTTGGCGTCGCCACGGGCCTTCTCGCGGGCCTGGTCCAGGGCCACGTGGAAGGACAGGATCAGCGGGCAGGACGGGCTGATGCGCAGGCGCTCGCGCACCGGTACGCCCTTCTCTTCCAGCTTGGCGATCTCGCGCATCAGCGCGTCGGGCGCCAGCACCACGCCGTTGCCGATCAGGCACTGCACGCCTTCGCGCAGGATGCCCGACGGAATCAGGTGCAGCACAGTCTTCTCGCCAGCGACCACCAGGGTATGACCGGCATTGTGGCCGCCCTGGTAACGCACCACGGCAGCAGCCTGGTCGGTCAGCAGGTCGACGATCTTGCCTTTGCCCTCATCACCCCACTGGGTGCCCAGGACTACGACATTCTTACCCATAAACTTGTCCCCATCGTGGATGTTCGGTGCCGGCCGCGGCCGGCAGAAACTCGAGTGACGCGCCTCAGAGCGCGGCCACCTGCCAATTGCCATCGCGAACCAGCAGTTGCCGGTCGCAGCCCGCTTCGGTAGCCGAAGCCGCATCCTGCCCGGGCAGCGCCTGTACCACGCGCACGCCCTGACGGCGCAGCTGCTGCACCGCCTGCCACAAGCCGGCGCCATCGGCCGGCGCCCAGACTCCGGTGCGCGGCTCGTCGAGCTGGGCGCGACCGAGAGTGACCAGGGTCTTGAGGTCGGTGGAAAAACCGGTCGCCGGACGGGCACGGCCGAAATCAGCGCCGATGTCGTCGTAACGACCGCCCTGGGCGATGGACTCGCCAACCCCAGGCACGAACGCAGCAAACACCACGCCCGTGTGATAGTGATAGCCACGCAACTCGCCGAGGTCGAAATAAAGCGGCAGCTGCGGGAAGCGCGCAGCCAGCGAGTCGGCAATAGCCGTAATGTCCGCCAGCGCGGTCTGCACCGGAGCCGGAGCCCCGGCAAGCACTTCACGCGCCTGGCTCAGCACCTCGCGGCCACCACACAACTCAGCCAACGCACGCAGCATGCCGGCGAGATCGCCCGGCAGGCCTTCGGTCAGCGCCGCGATTTCATCCACGGCCTTGCGCTGCAAGGCGTCGAACAGCAGTTGCTCGACTTCGCCGGACAGCCCGGCAGCCTGGGCCAGGCCACGGTAGATGCCGACATGACCGAGGTCCATGTGCACGTCCGGCACCTGGGCCATCTCGAGCATGTCGAGCAGCAGACTGATGACTTCGACGTCACCCGCCGAGCCGGTATTGCCGTAAAGCTCGGCACCCAGCTGGATCGGGCTGCGCGAAGTCGCCAGCGCACGCGGGCGGGCATGCAGCACGCTGCCGGCGTAGCACAGGCGGTTCGGCCCTTCGCGACGCAGGCTGTGGGCGTCCATGCGTGCCACTTGCGGCGTGATGTCCGCACGGAAGCCCATCAGACGGCCGGACGCCGGATCGGTGACCTTGAAGGTACGCAGATCCAGATCCTGGCCGGCACCGGTCAGCAGGGATTCCAGGTATTCGATATGCGGGGTGACGACAAACTCGTAACCCCAGCGCTGGAACAGGTCCAGCACCTGACGGCGGGCTGCTTCAACGCGAGCCGCCTCCGGTGGCAGCACTTCTTCGATCCCATCTGGCAGCAGCCAGCGGTCTACCGTTGCCATGTCGCCTCTCTCCTTTTTTAGGCCGGGCGGCACTTCAATGAATGCAGTAAAGAAGGACGGTGCCGAACAGCATGCTGCCCAGCCCGATGAGTCTCAGACTGCGGTCGCCAAGGCGCCCGAGCCCGCTCACGGCGTCGCGCCAACCACGCGGGTACAGGAATGGAAGGATGCCTTCCAGCACCAGCAACAGACAGAACGCCTTGCCGAATTCCTGCCACATGGCTCTCGTACATCATTCTCGCGGACGCAAAAAAGCCGGGATTTCCCGGCTGACCCATGATAACACGATTTCTCCGACGGGCGCTGCCGCCCGCCGGAGACTTTGACTTACGGTTTAGCTTTTTCCAGATAGCGGAAGAACTCGCTGCTCGGATCGAGCACCAGCACGTCCTTTTTGTCCGCAAAGCTCTCGCGATAAGCCTTGAGGCTGCGGGTGAAGGCGTAGAACTCCGGATCGGCAGAGTAGGCCTTGGCGTAGATCGCCGACGCCTTGGCATCGCCGTCACCACGGGTTTCTTCCGATTCGCGATAGGCCTCGGCCAGCAGCACACGACGCTGACGGTCGGCATCCGCACGGATACCTTCGGCCAGTTCGCGACCCTTGGCGCGGTGCTCGCGGGCTTCCCGCTCACGCTCGGTGCTCATGCGCTCGAACACGCTGCGGTTCACTTCCTTGGGCAGGTCGATGGCCTTGACGCGAACGTCGACCACTTCGATACCCAACTCCTTCTGCGCCATGCGGTTCAGCGACGCAGTGATGTCACCCATCAGCGCATCACGCTCCCCCGACACGACTTCGTGCAGGGTGCGCTTGCCGAACTGGTCGCGCAGGCCGGCTTCCAGACGACGGGACAGACGCTCGTCGGCAATCTGCTTCATGCCGGAAGTCGCGGTGTAGAAGCGCTCGGCATCGGAGACGCGCCACTTGGCGTAGGCGTCGACCATCACCGCTTTCTTCTCCAGCGTCAGGAAGCGCTGGGTCGGCGAGTCCAGGGTCAGCAGGCGGCCATCGAACTTGCGCACCGTGTTGACGTACGGAATCTTGAAGTGCAGACCGGGCTTCACGTCCGGCTCGACCACGCGACCGAAGCGCAGCATGACGGCGCGCTCGGTCTGTTGCACCACGTAGACGCTGCTCCAGACGGCAACAGCAACCACCACACCCGCGATGAGGGCGATCAGGGACTTGTTACTCATCAGCGGCTCTCCCGGGTACGCGTGTCACGCTGCTGCAGGTCGCTGGCGACCCGCGAACCGATATCCGGCGTGCTGCTGCTCGCGCTGGGCGCGGTGCTCGGAGCTGCCGAACCACGGCCATCCATCATCTTGTCCAGCGGCAGGTAGATCAGGTTGTTCTGACCTTGCTGGCCGGTGACCAGCACCTTGCTGGTCTGGCTCAGGACATCCTGCATGGAGTCCAGGTACAGACGCTGACGGGTGACTTCCGGAGCCTTGTGATACTCACTGGCCAACTTGGTGAAGCGGTCTGCCTCACCCTGGGCGCGGGAAACCACTTCATCGCGGTAGCCGTTGGCTTCCTCGATGATGCGCTGGGCCTGGCCACGGGCTTCGGGCACCACGCCGTTGGCGTAGGCTTCGGCCTGGTTCTTCTCGCGCTGCTCGTCCTCGCGGGCACGGATCACGTCGTCGAACGCTTCCTGTACTTCACGCGGCGCGGCGGCGCTCTGGATGTTCACCTGGGTCACCGTGATACCGGTCTTGTAGGTATCGAGGAAACGCTGCAGGCGATCACGCACCTCGGTGGCCATCTGTTCGCGGCCCTCGGTGAGGATCTTGTCCATGGTGGTGGAGCCGGCCACGTGACGCAGGGCGCTTTCGGTGGCGTGCTGCAGGCTCACTTCCGGCTGGTCGACGTTGAGCACGAAGTCCTTCAGGTTGCTGACCTTGTACTGCACGGTCAGCGGAACCTCGACGATGTTCTCGTCTTCGGTGAGCATCTGACCCTGCTTGCTGTAGGCACGCTCGCGGGTGACGTTCTCCTGGAACTTCTTGTCGATCGGCGGGAAGTAGATGTTCAGGCCGGGGCCCACGGTGTCGTGGTACTGACCAAAGCGCAGGATCACCGCCTGCTCCTGCTCATCCACGACGTAAATGGCGTTGTACAGCCACAGCACGGCGAGGATAGCCAAGCCGATACCGAACAGACCGAGGCTACCGCCCCGACCACTGCCGCCACCGCCCGAACCACTGCCGCGCTTGGGTTTGCCGAAAATTCCATTCAGGCTGTCTTGCAGCTTGCGGAAGGCCTCATCCAGATCAGGCGGGCCCTGGCGACCACCACCACGGCGTCCACCCCAGGGGTCCTGGTCGTTCTTGTTCGAGTTGTCACCCGGCTCATTCCAAGCCATAGCGCTCTCCATCTGATAACGCGAAAACGCGCCTACGGCGCGCCCACCTATGCTACCGAATGCCCATTACCCTGCCAAAAACAGTGTGCCGGGCTTTATTGCAAAGTGTGTTGCGCAATGAACTCCGACGGCTGCCAGCCTTCGCGGCTCACCATGCGGTTCAACTCGACACGCGGCAGGCGGACCTGCAAAACGGCGCGTCCTTGTTCGTCGTGATTCTCAGACTGTACCGCACCCAGCTCGAAGAACTGAGCCCGAAGTCGTCCCAGGCGCTGCGGCAGGCAGAGCGTTCCCACGAACATGTCCTCCCCCAGCAACTCGGAAATCGCCTGCTCGAGCAATTCCAGCCCACGCGATTCACGCGCCGACAGCCAGACACGGACCGGCTTACCCAACTCGTCGCGCTGGATCATCGGCTGCAGGTCCGGCAACAGGTCGATCTTGTTGTACACCTCGAGCATCGGCAACTCGTTCGCGCCGATCTCCTTGAGCACTGCCAGCACCTGCTCGATCTGCGCATCGCGATCCGGCTCGTGGGAGTCGATCACATGCAGCAGCAGGTCGGAGTTGCTGGACTCTTCCAAGGTAGCCCGAAACGCCTCCACCAGCTTGTGCGGCAGGTGGCGAATGAAGCCTACGGTGTCAGCCAGCACGATCGGCCCAACGTCATCGAGTTCCAGACGGCGCAAGGTCGGGTCGAGAGTGGCGAACAACTGGTCGGCCGCGTAGACCTCGGATGTGGTTAGCGCATTGAACAGCGTGGACTTGCCGGCGTTGGTGTAACCCACCAGGGACACCGCCGGAATCTCCGCACGGCGGCGGCCACGACGGGCCTGCTCGCGCTGGCTGCGAACCTTTTCCAGGCGCGACTTGATCTGCCGGATACGCCCACGCAGCAGGCGGCGGTCGGTTTCCAGCTGGGTTTCACCCGGGCCACGCAGGCCGATACCACCTTTCTGGCGCTCAAGGTGAGTCCAGCCGCGCACCAAACGCGTGCTCATGTGTTCCAGCTGGGCGAGCTCCACCTGCAGCTTGCCCTCGTGGGTGCGGGCGCGCTGGGCGAAGATATCGAGAATCAGACCCGTACGATCGAGCACGCGGCACTCGAGCGCTCGCTCGAGGTTGCGCTCCTGGCTCGGCGTGAGGGTGTGATTGAAGATGATCAGCTCGACCTTCTCGGCGTGGACGAGGTCGTGCAATTCTTCGACCTTGCCGCTGCCGATCAGGTACTTGGCTGAAGGCTGATGGCGCGAAATGCTGACGAAAGCAACCGATTCCGCGCCTGCCGAACGGGCCAGCTCCTGGAATTCCTGCGGGTCTTCGCGCGCCTCGGGGTCCTGACCTTCCAGATGGACCAGAATGGCCCGTTCCCCACCACCCGGGCGCTCAAAGAACAAGGCGGACTCCCGTCAAACGTTGCCCGGCTCGGCCGGTTGATCACCGGTGGGCAGGCGCACGGGGCGGCTGGGGACCACGGTGGAAATAGCGTGTTTGTAGACCATCTGGCTGACAGTGTTCTTCAGCAGGATGACGAACTGGTCGAAGGATTCGATCTGACCCTGCAGCTTGATGCCGTTGACCAGGTAGATGGAAACCGGAACGCGTTCTTTGCGCAGGGTATTGAGGTAAGGGTCTTGTAGCGAATGCCCTTTTGACATATGCCGCACTCCTTGTAAGGGTAAAATACTGATTTAGTAGTAGTCGAATTTGGCTTAACGCCGTCCTGAACCCCAAGGATAGACGGCCGGAATTAAGGTCTCGAGCCTATATGGAGACCGCCTCAAAGTATTTCAAGGCACGCGGCAAATTGTCGCTTGCCTGACTGTCCAACCAGTGTAGATCGCTCCAGCTGCGGAGCCAGGTGAACTGGCGCTTGGCCAGCTGCCGCGTGGCGATGACGCCACGCTCCACCATCTCAGCGTAGGACAGTTTGCCCTCGAGGTAATCCCATACCTGTCGGTAACCCACCGCTCTTATGGACGGCAGCCCCACGTGCAAGTCACTTCTTGCGCGAAGGCGTTCGACCTCGGCGATGAAGCCCTGTTCCAGCATCTGGTCAAAACGTTGCGCGATACGCTCGTGCAACACCTGGCGCTGCAGAGGCGCAATCGCCAGGTGAGCCACAGTATACGGTAATTGTCCACCGCCTTGCGCGCCAAGACCCGCATTTTCACTAGCCTGGCGAAGGCGGTGTGCAGTCATGGACATACCGCTGACACGGAAGACCTCAAGCGCCCGGACAAGCCGCTGGGGGTCGTTGGGGTGGATGCGCGCCGCCGACTCCGGGTCGACGCGGGCGAGTTCCGAGTGCAGGGCACTCCAGCCTTCGGCGGCCGCCCAGGCTTCCAGTTCGGCACGTACGACGGGGTCGGCACTGGGCATATCGGCCAGGCCTTCCAGCAACGCCTTGAAATACAACATGGTGCCGCCGACCAGCAGCGGGATCTTTCCGGCCGCGGTGATTTCGGCCATGGCCGCCAGGGCGTCGGCGCGGAACTCCGCTGCCGAATAGGCCTCGCTGGGGTCACGGATATCGATCAGTCGGTGCGGGAATTCCTCCAGCACCTCGCGCGGCGGCTTGGCGGTGCCGATATCCATGTCGCGGTAGATCAGCGCCGAGTCCACGCTGATCAGCTCCACCGGCAGCAGACGCGCCAGCTCCAGCGCCAGGTCGGTCTTGCCGGCGGCGGTGGGGCCCATGAGGAAAATGGCGGGAGGCAAGGACATCGGGAACTCGTTATTGCGCACTGCTGAATCGATTGGCGCGCAGTTTACTGCACTTTCCTGAACGCAACCTTACGGAAATCAACGTCCGCGCAGGAACAGCTTGTCCAGCTCGTCGAGCCCCAGTTGTGTCCAGGTCGGCCGGCCGTGGTTGCACTGGCCGCTGCGCTCGGTCACTTCCATGTCGCGCAGCAGGCCGTTCATCTCCGGCAGCGTCAGGCGGCGATTGGCGCGCACGGCGCCGTGGCAGGCCATGGTGCCGAGCAGCTCGTTGAGGTGCGCCTGGATACGGTCGCTGGTGCCGTACTCCAGCAGGTCGGCGAGCACATCGCGCACCAACTGGGTGGCCTCGGCCTGCTTGAGCAGCGCGGGAATCTGGCGGATCGCCAGGGTCTCCGGACCGAGCCGTTGCAGTTCGAAGCCGAGCTTGGAGAACCAACTGCCATGCTCCTCCGCGCAGTCCGCCTCACGCTCGCTGACAGCGATGGATTCAGGCACCAGCAGCGGCTGACCACGCAGGCCTTCGCTGGCCATGGCGGTCTTCAGGCGCTCATACATGATGCGCTCGTGGGCCGCGTGCATATCCACCAGCACCAGGCCGTGGGCGTTCTCCGAAAGGATGTAGATACCCTTGAGCTGCGCCAGGGCATAGCCCAGCGGCGGCACATCCTGGCTGCTTTCCGGCAACGCCTGCGGCGCCTGGTCGGGCAGCGGAGCAAAATAGGCCTGGTAGGCGCCCTGGGCCTCCTGGATCGGCGGTATTTCCGGGCGCGTCGGCTGGTAGCTGAAGCCACCGCCACCGGATCCGCCGGAAGATGGGCTGGGCTGCCAGGCACGCGCGGCGGCCGGAGCCTCCAGCACAGTCTCGGACAGGCGCATCTCGCCCTGCGGACCGAACTCGCCGGCCTCCGCACCCGTGGGGCGCGGTGTAGTCAGGGTGGTGGCGCCCGGCGGAGCCAACTGGTCGTCGGGGCGCACTTCCGCCAGCGCCCGGTGCAGGGTGCCGTAGAGGAAGTCGTGGACCATGCGACTGTCGCGGAAGCGCACTTCGTGCTTGGTCGGGTGGACGTTGACGTCCACCACCGCGGGATCGACTTCGAAGAACAGCACGAAGGTCGGATGCCGGCCGTTGTACAGCACGTCACGATAGGCCTGGCGTACGGCGTGGGCGACCAGCTTGTCGCGCACCATGCGGCCGTTCACGTAGAAGTACTGCAGGTCCGGCTGGCTGCGGGAGAAGGTCGGCAGACCGACCCAGCCCCACAGGTGCAGGCCGTTGCGCTCCACTTCGATGGGCAGGGCCTGTTCAAGGAAACCAGCGCTGCACACGGCGCCGACGCGGCGGGCGCGGGAAGCTTCGTCCTTGGCTTCATGCAGCGAGAGGATGGTCTTGCCGTTATGGCGCAGATGGAATGCCACGTCGAAGCGCGCCAGCGCCAGACGCTTGATGACTTCCTGCAGATGATCGAATTCGGTCTTCTCGGCGCGCAGAAACTTGCGTCGCGCCGGGGTGTTGAAGAACAGGTCGCGCACCTCGATGCTGGTGCCCACCGGGTGTGCCGCCGGCTTCACGGTGGACTCCATGTCGCGGCCTTCGACCTCCACCTGGCAGGCCTGCTCGGCATCGGCGGTGCGGGAGGTCAGGGTCAGACGCGAGACGGAGCTGATCGAAGCCAGCGCCTCGCCGCGGAAGCCCAGGCTCATCACCCGCTCCAGGTCTTCCAGCTCGCGGATCTTGCTGGTGGCATGGCGCGCCAGTGCCAAAGGCAGGTCGTCGGCAGGAATGCCGCTGCCATCGTCGCGCACACGCAGCAGCTTGACGCCGCCCTGTTCGACCTCGATGTCGATGCGCTTGGCACCGGCGTCCAGGCAGTTCTCCAGCAGTTCCTTGATGACCGAGGCGGGCCGCTCGACCACTTCGCCGGCAGCGATCTGGTTCGCCAGCCGCGGAGTCAGCAGCTGGATTCGGCGAACGTCACTCATTGCTGCGACGCCAGGGAGGTGCCCGGGATCTTCAGCACCTGACCGATCTTCAGCTCATCGCTCTTGAGCGAATTGGCGCTGCGGATCGAGGCCGTGCTGACGTCAAAGCGGCTGGCAACCATCGCCAGGCTGTCGCCACTGCGCACGACATACTCTCGCGGGCCGGAAGCCAACTGGCCGCCGTCACGCAGCGAGGCGATGTAGGTACCCGGCGGCGGGGTCTGCACGAAGTACTGACGCACGCCAGCGGCGATGGAGCGCGCCAGGGCCTGCTGGTGCGAGCCGCTGGCGAGCTTGGCCGATTCGTTCGGGTTGGAGATGAACCCGGTTTCCACCAGGATCGACGGGATGTCCGGGGACTTCAGCACCATGAAGCCGGCCTGCTCCACACGGCGCTTGTGCAGCGGGGTGACGCGGCCGACGCTGGTCAGCACCTTGTGGCCGACGTCCAGGCTGGAGGACATGGTGGCGGTCATCGACAGGTCGAGCAGCACGCCGGCGAGCATCTTGTCCTTGTCGTCGAGGTTCACGCCGCCGTCGCCGCCGATGAGGTCGGAGCGGTTTTCCGTGTCGGCCAGCCAGCGCGCGGTCTCGGAGGTAGCGCCACGGTCGGACAGGGCGAATACCGAGGCACCGAAGGCGCTGCGGCTGGGCGCGGCGTCGGCGTGGATCGAAACGAACAGGTCCGCGCCCTTCTTGCGGGCGATCACGGTGCGGTTGCGCAGTGGGATGAAGTAGTCGCCGGTGCGCGTCAGTTCGGCGCGGAAGCCTTTCATCTGGTTGATCTGCCGCTGCAGTTCGCGGGCGATCGACAGCGTGATGTTCTTCTCGTGCAGACCATTCGGGCCGAGGGCACCAGGGTCTTCACCGCCGTGACCGGCGTCGATGGCGATCACCACGTCACGCTTGCCGCCACTGCTGGGCGCGGGAATCTTGGCCACCGACTGGGCGGGGCTGACCGGCGTGGCGGGCACGCTGGGGGTCGGGGTCGCCGGGACGTCCGGGGCAATGTCGGCGCCCTGGTCATAGAGGTCGACGACGAGGCGGTTGCCGTACTGCTGGTTCGGCGGCAGCACGAAGCTCTTGGGCGTGACCTGGTTCTTCAGGTCCAGCACCAGGCGCAGGTCGGTGGGCGAGCGCTGGGCGGAGCGCATCGCGGTGATCGGGGTATTGCCGAGTTTGAGCTTGTCGAGGGCGGCGGACATCTGTGCGCCGTTGATGTCGACGACGATACGGTTGGGCGCGCTCAGGGTGAACAGACTGTGCTGCACAGGGCCGGACAGATCGAACACCAGACGCGTGTTGTCCGGCGCGCGCCAGATGCGCACGCTCTTGATTTGCGTGGCGGCAGAAACCTCACCGGCAACGAATGCCAGCAGAACGGACACCCCGATAAACAACGCCCGAAGGCGCAACCCCCAACCCATCTTTTTTCTATGCTCCCGTGGCCAGGGCGGCACACCAGGCTTCGCCCCGTGTTCCGTGCGGGTCGAGGCGCAGCATGCGTCCGCCCGCATGCGGAACAATGGTAATGTCCATGTCGGCCTTTGGCAAAATGCCTTTGCCACGCTCCGCCCACTCGATCAGGCACAACGCATCGCCCTCGAAGTAGTCGCGGATGCCGAGGAACTCCAGTTCCTCCGGATCGGCAAGGCGATAGAGATCGAAGTGGAAGGCGCGCAGATCGCCGATTTCGTAGGGCTCGACCAGGGTGAAGGTCGGACTCTTGACCGCTCCACCGTGGCCCAATCCCCGCAGGATGCCGCGCGACAGCGTGGTCTTGCCCGCCCCCAGGTCGCCATGCAGATAGATCACTCCGCGCCCGCCGGTCGCCTCGGCGATCCGCCGACCAAGATCGACCATGGCCTCTTCGCCATCGGCGAACAGATTCAGTTCAGGCATGGGCACAACTCCTCGAGCAGCTGACGAACGGCAGGAATCAGATCGGCGGCGGCCAGGCCGCGACCTTGCGCGCCGAGCGACTCGCCGGCGCGCGCGTGCAGCCAGACCGCCAGGCAAGCGGCATCGAATGCAGGCAACCCCTGCGCCAGCAGCGCACCGAGGATGCCGGAAAGCACGTCACCCAGCCCGGCGCCCGCCATGGCTGGATGACCGTGATCGCACAGCGCGAGCCGGCCATCCGGGGACGCGATCAGGCTGCCGACGCCCTTGAGCACGGCCACCGCCTGATAGCGTTGCGCCAGTGCGAGAGCAGCCTTGGGGCGATCCGCCTGAACCTCCGCGGTGGAGATTCCCAGCAGGCGCGCCGCTTCGGCGGGATGGGGAGTGATCACCCAGTCGCCGGACGGGCGGGCCACCCGCTCTTCGGCCAGCAGATTGAGCGCATCGGCGTCCCACACCTGTCGGCGCTCCAGGCTCGCTGCGGCGCTGACCAGTACGCGCCCCCAGGCGTCACGACCGACGCCAGGGCCGACCACCAGCACATCGGCCCGCTCGGCGAGGCGCAGCAGCTCTGCGGAAGAGGAGACGCCGCGTGCCATCAGTTCGGGGCGACGAGCCAGCGCAGCGGGCACGTGGACTGCACGGGTCGCCAGGGAAACCAGCCCGGCGCCGCAGCGTAGCGCGCTCTCCGCCGCCAGCAGAACGGCGCCGCCCATGCCGGTGTCGCCGCCGATCACCAGCGCATGGCCGAACAGGCCCTTGTGCGCAGCCTTGGGGCGCGCTGCGAGGCAGGGCAGGGAAGCTGCAGCGAGCCGGCGCGCCAGGCTGCTTTCGGGAAGCAGCGCAGGATCGGCATCGAGCCCGTCGAATACCAGCTCGCCGCACTGGTCGGGCCCCTGAGCAGTAAACAGGCCAAGCTTGAGGCCAATGAAGGTCACCGTCAGATCGGCGTTCACCGCGCAGCCCAGCACTTGTCCGGTATCGGCGCTGAGGCCGGAAGGGATGTCCACGGCCAGGACCGGCAGGCCGCTGGCGTTGATCGCCGCGATGGCCGAGGCATAGGGCTCGCGCACCTCGCCGCCGAGGCCGGTGCCCAGCAGCGCATCCACCAGCACACCTCGCAGTTCGGCGCGGTCGCTCCAGGCCTGGACATCCACGCCGACCGCGCGCGCCTCGCCATGGGCCGAGGCGGCATCGCCAGAGAGGCGAGAGGCATCGCCCACTGCCAGCACGCGTACGCGCCAGCCGGCGCGCAGGGCCAGAGCGGCGATCAGGTAGCCGTCGCCGGCATTGTTGCCGTGGCCGGCCAGCACGGTAACCTCGCCGGCATCCGGCCACTGGCGACGCAGGGCGCGCCAGGCGGCATGGGCGGCGCGGCGCATCAGCTCGAAGCCGGGCGTGCCGGCCGCGATCAGGCGCGCATCGAGGTCGCGCACCTGCTGGGCGCTGTACAGATTCAGGGGCAGATCGTCGTGGGCAGTCATCGCTGTTCCGGGCGGCAGAATGTGTCGCCTGAGCGCCTGTTCAAAAGCTCGCGAGCTAGAGCAGAGCAAGGCAAAAACAGACGAGGGAGCGCAGTTTACTGCTGTAAATGAGCATTCCGAGTCTGTTTTTAACGCAGCTCTGCCGACGCGCAGCAGATTTTGAGCGGCTATTGGCGTACGGACGGGCCGACGCCGGCCAGGTCTGGCAGAATTATACGCACCCGGACTTCGGTTTCCCGCCTTCCATGCACGATTCAACGCTCGACTACGCCGACCTCGCCCGCTCCATCAAGGACTGGGGGCGCGAACTCGGCTTCCAGCAGGTCGGCATCAGCGGGCTCGACCTCGAGGAACACGGCACCCACCTGCAGCGCTGGCTGGATGCGGGCTACCACGGCGAGATGGACTACATGGGCGCCCATGGCAGCAAGCGCTGGCGGCCCGACGAACTGGTTCCCGGCACGCTACGGGTCGTATCGCTGCGCATGGACTACCTGCCCGGCGACACCCGTATGGCGCAGGTCCTGGGCGATCCGGAGAGGGCCTATGTCTCGCGCTATGCCCTGGGCCGCGATTACCACAAGCTGATCCGCAAGCGTCTGCAGCAACTGGCCGAACGCATCCAGCAGCAGGTCGGACCGTTCGGCTTCCGCGCCTTCGTCGACAGCGCACCGGTGCTGGAGAAGGCCATCGCCGAGCAATCGGGTCTGGGGTGGATCGGCAAGAACACCTTGGTGCTGAACCGCAAGGCCGGCAGCTACTTCTTCCTCGGCGAGCTGTTCACCGACCTGCCGCTGCCGGTGGATGAGCCGCACGGCACGGAGCACTGCGGGCGCTGCTCGGCCTGCATGGACATCTGCCCCACCGCCGCTTTCGTGGCGCCCTATGTGCTGGATGCACGGCGCTGTATTTCCTACCTGACCATCGAATTGAAGGGCCCGATCCCCGAAGACCTGCGCCCGCTGATCGGCAACCGTGTATTCGGCTGCGATGACTGCCAGATGGTCTGCCCGTGGAACCGTTTCGCCCGCGCCACCGACCAGGGCGACTTCCAACCGCGCCACAGCCTGGACAACGCCGCGCTGGCGGAGCTGTTCCTGTGGACGGAAGAGGAATTCCTCAGCCGCACCGAGGGTTCGCCATTGCGACGAGCGGGCTACGAGCGCTGGCTGCGCAACCTGGCCGTGGGATTGGGCAATGCGCCATCGACCATCCCGGTGATCGAGGCGCTGCGGGCACGACAGGAGTTCCCGTCGGAGCTGGTGCGCGAGCATGTGGCGTGGGCGCTGGGCCGGCACTGCGCCTGAAGGAGACGTGTAGGAGCGAGGGGGACGCATGGTACTCGCTCGCAAACCAAGCCCCGCGACGGAATCAGTTCGCGAGCAAGCTCGCCCCTACAAAGAGCCGTCGGCTCAGACTTTGATGAAGTGCTCGCGGTAGTAGCGCAGCTCGGCGATCGACTCGCGGATGTCGTCCAGCGCCAGGTGGGTGTTGCCCTTCTTGAAGCCATCCCGCACCGAAGGCGCCCAGCGCGCTGCCAGTTCCTTGAGGGTGGAGACGTCCAGGTTGCGGTAGTGGAAGTAGCCTTCCAGCTTCGGCATGTGGCGGTAGAGGAAGCGGCGGTCCTGGCAGATGCTGTTGCCGCAGATCGGCGAGCTGCGCTTGGGTACCCACTTTTCCAGGAAGGCGATGGTCATCGCTTCGGCTTCGGCGGCGGAGATGGTGCTTTCACGCACGCGCTGGGTCAGGCCGGATTGGCCGTGCTGACGGGTATTCCACTCGTCCATGCCGGCGAGCAGCTCCTCACTCTGGTGCACGGCGATCACCGGGCCTTCCTCGAGGATGTTCAGGTCGCTGTCGGTGACGATGGTCGCCATCTCGATGATGACATCCTTGTCCGGGTCCAGCCCGGTCATTTCCAGGTCGATCCAGATCAGGTTCTGCGGGTTCTGCATGATGGGGCTCCTCAGCTCAGCCCCCTAGTTTAGCGGGAAGCGGACGCGCGCATGCTAAACTGCGGCGCGATTTTCCCTGTGGATACCCTATGGCCAAGCGTCACCTCACCCGCCGGCAGAGCTGGCGGATCGAAAAAGTCCAGGAAGAACGCGCTTCGCGCGCGGCGAAGCGTGAGTCACGCGCCTTGGAAGAATTGGAAGGCGGCGACCTCGGCCCGGAGCAGACCGGCCAGGTGATTGCGCACTTCGGGGTGCAGGTGGAAGTCGAGGCCCAGGAAGGCGACCACGCCGGCCAGGTGTTCCGCTGCCACCTGCGCGCCAACCTGCCCCCGCTGGTGACCGGCGACCAGGTGGTCTGGCGCCCCGGCAACCAGGGCATCGGGGTGATCGTCGCGCAATTGCCGCGAACGTCCGAGCTGCGTCGCCCGGACATGCGCGGCGTGCTCAAGCCGGTGGCGGCCAACGTCGATCGCATCGTGATCGTCTTCGCCCCGCGCCCGGAACCCCACGCCAACCTGATCGACCGCTACCTGGTGGCCGCCGAGCACGCCGGCATCAAGCCGCTGCTGTTGCTGAACAAGGCCGACCTGATCGACGAGGAAAACGCCCCCTTCCTCGATTCGCTGCTGGGCACCTACCGCGAGCTGGGCTACCCGCTGCTGGAGGTTTCCGCCTTCAACGGCCTGGCGCTGGACGCCCTTCGTGCCGCGCTGAACGAGCACGTCAGCGTGTTCGTCGGACAGTCCGGCGTAGGCAAGTCGTCGCTGGTGAACGCATTGCTGCCCGGCGTCGACACCCGCGTCGGTGATCTCTCGGAAGTCACCGGCAAGGGCACCCACACCACCACCACCGCGCGGCTGTTCCACTTCCCCGCCGGCGGCGACCTGATCGACTCCCCCGGCATCCGCGAATTCGGCCTCGGCCATGTCAGCCGTGACGATGTCGAAGCCGGCTTCATCGAGTTCCACGACCTGCTCGGCCACTGCCGCTTCCGCGACTGCAAGCACGATCGCGAACCGGGCTGTGCGCTGCTCAAGGCGCTGGAAGACGGGCGTGTTTCGCCGCAACGGATGGCCAGCTACCGGCACATCCTCGCGAGCCTGCCGCAAGACGAATATTGATTGGCGGATAACGCCTCAAGCGTTATCCGCCGCACCGATGTTGCACGGCCCAGTAGGAGCGAGCACGCCTCGGCAAATCAATGGCATGAAGCGCAACGAAGAAGGCCAGCTGTTCAGCTGGCCTTCTTCGTTTCCTACTGCTGCTTGTTCAACTCGTCGAGTTTCAGCGTACCGCCGTCGTCGAACAGGTTGAGCTTCTGCTTGAGCTGGTCCGGCGGCACAGGGTCGCCCTGGCCGCTCGCTGGCTTGGCCGGTGCGCCATTGGGCGCTGCCGGTGTGGCGGCGCCCGGGGCAGCCGGGACTGCGCCATCGACCGGCTTGTCGCTGCCGCCGTCCTGCCCCTCGATGGCGCGCTGGGCCTTCTTGGTCAGGACGATGATGTCGATCCGACGGTTCACTGGATTCAGCGGCTGGTCGCGGTCGAACAGCGCCGAAGAGGCGTAGCCCACCACGCGGGCGATCTGGTCTTCCGGGTAGCCGCCGGCTTCCAGCGCGCGCCGCGCCGCGTTGGCGCGGTTGGCCGAAAGCTCCCAGTTGCCGAAGTCGCCATTGCCGGCGTAGGGCTTGGCGTCGGTGTGGCCACTGATGCTGATTTTGTTCGGCACCTGCTTGATGGTCTCGGCCAGCGCCAGCAGGATGTCCTCGAAATAGGACTGCAAACGCGCGCTGCCCAGGTCGAACATCGGCCGGTTGTCCGAATCGACAATCTGGATACGCAGGCCGTCCTGGGTGATCTCGAAGAGGATCTGGTCCTTGAAGCGCTTGAGCGTCGGGTTCTCGTCGACCTTGTTCTGCAGTTCCTGCAGCAGCAACTCCAGGCGCTCCTTCTCGACCTTCTCGGCGACGTCCTCGGCCTGCTGCTCGTTGATCTTGGCGTTCTCGTCCGGGTTGATGCGCGTCTCGTCGGCATCCGGCTGGGCCTGGATCTGCGGGTTCAGCGTCTTGTCCGGCGCCGGCGTCGGCGTGCCGCCCAGGTCGATGACGTAGGGGCTGGCACTCTCGGTGAAGCCGATGGGGTCCTGGAAGTAACCGGAGATGGCCTTCTTCTGCTCGGGCGTGGCCGAGGACAGCAGCCAGAGCACGAGGAAGAACGCCATCATGGCGGTGGCAAAGTCGGCGAAGGCGATCTTCCAGCCGCCGCCGTGGTGGCCAGCGGCATAGCGCTTGACGCGCTTGACGATGATCGGCTGATTGTTATCCATGCGTCAGGCGACCCATCAGCGACCGCGAACGGCCTGCTCCAGCTCGCTGAAGCTCGGACGGTGCGCCGGCAGCAGCACCTTGCGGCCAAACTCCACGGCCAGCGAGGGCGGCATGCCGGAAGCCGAAGCCACCAGGCAGGCCTTGATCGCTTCGTAGAGGTTCAGCTCTTCCTTGGCGTCGTGCTCCAGCGCGTTGGACAGCGGGCCGACAAAACCGTACGCGGCGAGAATACCGAGGAAGGTACCCACCAGCGCCGCGGCGACGTGGTGGCCGATCTCCGCCTGGCTGCCCTGGCCGAGCAGCGCCATGGTGATCACGATGCCCAGTACCGCGGCGACGATACCGAAGCCCGGCAGGGCGTCGGCGACGCGGGTCACTGCATGGGCGGGGTGCTCGAGGTCTTCCTTGAGGCTGCCCAGTTCCATGTCGAACAGGCCTTCCAACTCGTGGGGCGCCATGTTGCCGGAAGACATGATGCGCAGGTAGTCGCAGATGTAGGCCGTCATGCGGTCGTCCCTGAGCACCGCGGGGTACTTGCTGAAGATCGGGCTGGCAGCCGGGTCCTCGACGTCGGCCTCGATCGCCATCATGCCTTCGCGGCGGCTCTTGTTGAGCACCTCGTAGAGCATGCCCAGCACCTCCAGGTAGAAGGTATGGGTGAAGCGGTTGCCGAACATCTTCGGCGCCTTCTTCAGTACGGTCATGAAGGTGCTGCCAGGGTTGGCCTGGAGGAAGGCGCCCAGCGCGGCGCCGCCGATGATCAGCACTTCGAACGGCTGAATGATGGCCGCGATCTTGCCGCCGGAGAGCATGTAGCCGCCGAGCACGCTACCCAGAATGACGATGATGCCGATGATTTTTGCCATGGGGACCGGACTGAAACTGTGAACAGAATGGAGGCATGATTCCCGCCTCCCTGTTGTTATCGGAGATTTCGGGCAAGACTATAGGCCGAAAACACTAAAAACCAGTTCGGCGCCTCACGCATGTCTAAGCAATTGCTTCATCCAGAGCGTCTCAAGGCCTGGCTAACCCAGCTGGAAGACCTGCCTTTGCCCGTTCCGCTGGAACAGCGCGATGACATTCGCCGGGCGCTGAACGACAGCCGCCGCTCGATCCGCGATATCGCCGAACTGCTGCAGGACGCGCCGACCCTGGCCTTTGCCATCCTGCGCGAAGCCAACCGCGCACAGAGCGCCAGGGACAATCCGGCGGAAAGCCTGGAGGTCGCCCTCAACCGCCTGGGCTTGTCCCGCGTCACTCAATTGCTCGACAGCCTGCCCGCGATGCCCGAGACGCAGATGCCGCGAGCCCTGAGCCAACTGCTGCTGATCAGCCGCCATGCCATGCAGCAGGCCAGCGGCCTGTTCGCCAACCGCCTGGCGCGACTCTGGCAGGAAATCCACTGGGGCAGCCTGTTCACCCTTGCGCCGCTGTGGGCGCTGGCCACCGCGAAACCGGAGCTGATGGAGAGCTGGCAGCGCCAGGTCTACGGCCTGGGCCGCTGCAGCAGCGAAGTCGAAGAGGAGTTGCTCGGCACTCCCCTGCTGCCCTTGTGCCGCGCGCTGGCCGACAGTTGGCGGCTGCCGGACTGGGTCGGCCAGGGCTACGCCCTGCTCAGCGACGACAAGCGCCTGCTGGTGCGCGCCCTGCACGTCGCCCACACCGAACACGAGCCGCTGGGCCAGCAGCAGCGCCTGGACGCCGATCCGGAACTGCAACGCTGGCTGACCCGCCCGGCCAACACCATCCTCCTGGCCAACAGCATCGCCATGGCCGCACACCAGTCCTGGGGGGGCGTGCACATGCTGCGCTGGCAGCGCCTGACCAGCCTCTATCTGCAGATGCCGCTGGAAGAATTGCAGCAGACCGTCCACGGCCTCGCCGCGCAGAGCGCCCGCCGCCACGCCCGCCCGCTGCTCTGGCACCCGGCGCAGGCGTTGCTCTGGCCCTGGGATGCGCGCCGCTGGCTCAACGGGCCGAAGGCCGAGGAGCCGGCCAAGGCGCCGGACACCCTCGTCGAATGGCGTCAGCACTGCACCCGCCTGATGCAGACGCCCAGCCCGTTCGGCAACGCCGTGCAACTGCTCGACTGTGCCACGGCTGCCTTGCAGGCCTGCGGGCTGCAACGCGGGATGATCCTGCTGGCCGACAAGGGCGGCAGCTGGTTGCAGGCGCGCCGCCACTTCGGCCTGGACGGCGAGATCGGCGAGTTCAAGCTGGAAGTCGCCGCCAGCCCGGTGCTGCGCAAACTCCTGCAACAACCCGGACAACTGCGCCTGAGCCCGACCAACATGGCCGAGTTCTCGGCGCTGATTCCCGGCTCGCTGAAGGCGCTGCTACCCAGTGAACATCTGCTGCTGCGCTCGCTGGGCAATGGCGCGCGGGTGGTCATGCTGGTCGTCTGCGACCGCCTCGGGCAGCCGCTGGCAGACCTGCACGCGCAGGCCTTCGGCCGCACCGTGCAGTGCATCGAGCACGCGGTGAAGCAGATGGCGCGGGGCTCGTGATCCGGGAAAGGTTTGCTCCCCGCCTTCTGCCCTTTAAACTAACCGCCCTCACGGGGTAGCCCAGGGCGCGCGCTCACGTTGCCTCCCCCACCCTTTTCGCCGGGAGTCTCCGCCATGTCCGCCTTCTCCGCCCTGCCCCTGGTGATCGAACCGGCTGACCTCGCCAGCCGTCTCGATGCTCCGGAACTGATCCTGGTAGACCTGACCAGCGCCGCGCGCTACGCCCAGGGCCACATCCCCGGCGCCCGTTTCGTCGCTCCTGCGCGCACCCAGATGGGCGGCACGCCGGCCCCGGGCCTGCTGCCGGCCAAGGCCGACCTGGAAGCGCTGTTCGGCGAATTGGGCCACCACCCCGATGCCGTCTACGTGGTCTATGACGACGAAGGCGGCGGCTGGGCCGGTCGCTTCATCTGGTTACTGGATGTGATCGACCACGGCAACTACCACTACGTCGACGGCGGCCTGCACGCCTGGCTTGCCGACGGCCTGCCCTTGAGCGAGGACGTTCCGGCGCCGGTCGGCGGCCCGCTGCCGCTGACCCTGCACGACGAGCCGACCGCCACCCGCGAGTACCTGCAGAGCCGCCTGGGCGCAGCCGACCTGGCCGTCTGGGACGCCCGCAACCCCAGCGAGTACAGCGGCCAGAAGGTTCTCGCCGCCAAGGCCGGCCACGTGCCCGGCGCGGTCAATTTCGAATGGACCGCCGGCATGGATCCGGCCCGCGCGCTGCGCATCCGCACCGATATGCCGCAGATCCTCGAGGACCTGGGCATCACCAAGGACAAGGAAGTGATCACCCACTGCCAGACCCACCACCGCTCCGGCTTCACCTACCTGGTGGCCAAGGCCCTCGGCTATCCGCGGGTCAAGGGCTATGCCGGTTCCTGGTCGGAATGGGGCAACCATCCCGACACCCCCGTAGAGGTTTAAGGAATGTCGTTCAAAGATCGTCTGTTCATCCTCAGCCAGTACCTGCTGCCGCATCACCTGCTGTCGCGCCTGATCGGCTGCGCCGCCGAATGCCGCGCGCCCTGGTTCAAGGACCGCCTGATTCCCTGGTTCGCCCGTCGCTACCAGGTGGATATGCGCGAAGCCCAGGTCGAGGACCTGCGCGCCTATGAACACTTCAACGCCTTCTTCACCCGCGCCCTGAAAGAGGGCGCGCGTCCGCTGGACGAAAGCGCAGGCGCGGTGCTCTGCCCCGCCGACGGCGCCATCAGCCAGCTCGGCCCGATCGAGCATGGCCGCGTGTTCCAGGCCAAGGGCCACAGCTACAGCCTGATGGAACTGCTGGGCGGCGACGCCGAGCGCGCCGCGCCCTTCATGGGCGGCGACTTCGCCACCGTCTACCTGTCGCCCAAGGACTACCACCGCGTGCACATGCCGCTGGCCGGCACCCTGCGCGAGATGGTCTACGTGCCGGGCCGCCTGTTCTCGGTAAACCAGCTGACCGCCGAGCAGGTGCCGGAACTCTTCGCCCGCAACGAGCGCGTGGTGTGCATCTTCGACACCGAGCGCGGGCCAATGGCCGTGGTGCTGGTCGGCGCGATGATCGTCGCTTCCATCGAGACCGTCTGGGCCGGCCTGGTCACGCCGCCCAAGCGTGAGCTGAAATCGTTCTCCTACGACGAAGCCTCCCGTGCGCCGATCCACCTGGAGAAAGGCGCCGAGCTGGGCCGCTTCAAGCTGGGTTCGACCGCCATCGTGCTGTTCGGTCCCGAGCAGGTGAGCTGGGCGCAAAACCTCGCCGCCACCAGCGCCGTGCGCATGGGCGAGCGCCTGGGTGGCGCACGCCAGGGCTGAGGTCCGCTGTCCATAAGGCGGGCGGCCAACGAGCCGCCCACCACTGCTTTTCGCCTCATCGTGCCAGTTCCCTGCCATGAAACGCTTCCTGCACCTGATGGGCTGGCGTGCCAATGCCACCAGCCATCTTGAAAAGTGGCTCTCCGCAACCGGAGCGCTGTGCGGCATCGCCGCCATCTACGCCGTCACCCACTGGGTGCTACCCAGCGAAGCGGCCATCTGGGTCGTCGCCTCCATGGGCGCCAGCGCCGTGCTGCTGTTCGCTGTACCTCATGGCGTGCTCTCGCAGCCCTGGGCTGTTCTCGGCGGCCAGGTCCTCTCGGCCTGCGTCGGGGTGATCTGCCAGAAGCTCCTCCCCGGCCAGGCCTTCACCCCCGCCCTCGCGGTGGGCGCTGCAATCCTGGTCATGCACTACGCCCGCTGCATCCACCCCCCGGGCGGCGCCACGGCACTGGCGGCAGTATCCGGCGGTCCGGCCATCACGGCCCTGGGCTTCCACTACGTGCTCAGCCCGGTGCTGCTCAACGTCGTGCTGATCCTCGCCGTCGCGCTGGCCTTCAACGGCCTGTTCGCCTGGCGCCGCTACCCCGCACCGCTGGCACGCCTGCCAGTCACGCCGAAGCTGCCCGCGGGGCCGGCACCGGAGGACCTGTATCACGCGCTGCGCAAGATGGATTCGTACATCGACGTGCAGTTCGACGACCTGCTGAAGATTCTCCAGCTGGCCCAGGAACACGCCCAGGCGCAGCGCCTGACGCCCGAAGACATCCTGCTCGGCGCCAGCTACAGCAACGCCCTGAGCGGCAACGCCTGGGCCGTGCGCCAGGTGATCGACGACCACCCGGACAAGCGCAGCCGCCAGGATCAGCTGGTCTACAAGGTGGTCGCCGGCGCCGGCAAAGGCAACACTGGCGTCTGCCGCCGTCAGGACCTGCTCGACTGGGCGGCCTACCCGGTGACGGCCCAGGGCGACGGCTGGGTGCGCAGCACGGCGCAGGACTCGGCGAAGGACGCCCTGCAACGTCAGATCAAGGGGCAATCCCCTCGGCCGTGACCTGTCCGCGCACCATCCGGGCGATGGGCTGCGGCGGGCGGCGGATGCTGCTAGAGTTCGGAAAAAGCCGACAGTTATGAACAACTGGTTCGTACAACGAGCCGGGTTGTGGAGAATCGACTCTCACCATGGACAACAGTCCCCAGCAGTTTCTACGTGTCCCCACACCAACGCACGAGAGCCTGAGCTTCTGCAACGCCAATGCGCGCGAGCTGAAAAACTGGCTGGATCACCTGCCCAAGGCCAATCTCGGGGAAACGGCTCGTCAGCTCTACCAGGGGCTGATCGAACTCAACCAGCTCAAACTGCCGGTCGAGACTCGCCTGCAATTACTGGAACTGTTCCGCCCGGAAGTCCACTTCGTCTGCCACAACCTGGAGCGGCACTTCCTCAACCAATCCATCGTCCTGGACGAGCGCCCGCGCAAGGTCGCCAACCTCTGCCAGGCGCTGCAGAACCATCTGGCCATCGGCTACAAGCTGATTGTCGTACGCGAAGCCTCGCGCTTCACCCGCGAACGCGCCCAGGTGATGACCGCGGCCACCCAGCGCGCCATCCGCAGCCTCTGCGGGCCGCTGGTACGAGCGTCCCAGCTGTACTGCCCGGTGCCGGAAAACCTCTGGCTGGAACTCCACCAGCTCTACCAGCTCGCTCGTCGGCACGGCTTGCAGCACACGCCGGTGCGCGATGCGCTCGCCCGCCAGTCCCAGGGGCTGTCCATCGAGCACGCCTATGTGACTGCGCTGATGCTCGGCTCTGCGCGCTGCAACCAGATGCGCCAGAACAACATCGCACGCGTCGCCGAAGTGCTCGAAGGCTGGGCGGCGCAGATCAGAGTGCAGGCCGCCGACGCGCCTTCCACCCTGTTCGTGGTGGTGCCGCAGGTGGATGGCCCGCCGCGCTATCGCACGCTGTTCAAGGAAAGCGATCTCACCGGCGCGCTGGGCATCGACCCGCAGCCGCTGGTGGACCTGATCCGCGAATACCTCCTGCTGCCGGCCGAGGATCGCGCCAAGGCGCGCCTGAAAGTCCCGGACGGCGTCAGCATCGATCTGCTGCAGCACCTCGCCGCCGCCTGGGGCGACATCGCCGAACGCACCTTCAACCGTACGCCCGGCCAGGGTCATTTGACCCTCTGTATCGGCATGAGCGCCCTGCACTATTTCCTCGCCGGCCGTCGCAGCTTTGCCGACGTCCTGAAGATCCAGGTGCAGGAACAGGTGCCCAGCTTCAAGGCAGAGGTCAACGACGCCTGGTCCGGCGCCTTCGATGCGCAGAAACTCAACGACTGGCAGCCCGGCATGCCGCTGGAGGAAATCGAATACACCGCGCCACGCACCGTCGACGACACGGGCGTTGGCGCCGCACCGGAAAATCCGCGCGACGACTATCCAGTCTTCAACCTGGCCATCGTCAACCACAGCCCCGGTGGCTACTGCCTGACCTGGCCAAAGGAAATTCCCAGCCAGTTGCAGGCCGGCGAACTGCTCGGTATCCAGGACACCCCGGAGCACAGCTGGAGCGTCGCGGTGGTGCGCTGGATCCGCCAGGTCCGCGGCGGCGGCACGCAGATGGGCATTGAGCTGATCGCCCCGCTCGCCCAGCCCTGCGGCCTGCAACTGCTGCGCAAGACCGAACAGGGCAGCCAGTACCTGCGGGCGCTGCTGCTGCCGGAAATCGCCGCCATCTCCCGCCCGGCGACCGTCATTACTCCTCGCCTGCCCTTCCAGGAAGGCAACCGCGTGCAGCTCAACCTGCAGGGTGACGAACGACGTGCCACGTTGACCCGCAAGGTCACCGCCACCGCCAGCTTCACCCAGTTCGAATACCAGGCGCAGGATGCTGCCGGCCCGTCGAGCGATAAGCCCATCACAGCACCGAATGCTCGAGGTGCTGGCGGGGAGGAAGACTTTGACTCACTATGGAAGTCTCTGTAGATTCCGGAGAATTCCCATTCGTCGCCAATTTGCTGCCGTCCAGCGCGGTATAAGCAGCCTTCCTCATGGCCAATGAAAAGAAAACCATCCGCCTGCTGATCCTGGAAGACTCGCAGAACGAAGCCGAGCGCCTGGTCAGCCTGTTTCGCAATGCCGGTCGCGCGACCCGCGTCCACCGCATCACCTCCAGCGACGACCTGACGGACATCCTGCCCCAGGGCTGGGACCTGCTGATCGCCGCCCCCGAGGCCGAGGCGCTGGACCCGAGCGAAGCGCTGGGCAGCATTCGCCGCCAGGCCAAGGACATTCCCTTTATCCAGTTGGTCAGCGGCAACGACTCCGACGCCGTCACCGAGGCCCTGGCCCTCGGCGCGCAGGATGCCCTGCCGCAAGGCGAGGACGAGCGGCTGATCCTGGTCGCCAACCGCGAGCTGGCCAACCTCGAGGAGCGCCGCGCCCGCCGCTCCGCCGAAGTCGCGCTGCGTGAAGCAGAGAAACGTTGCCAGTTGCTGCTGGACAGCTCGGTGGACGCCATCACCTACGTCCACGACGGCATGCACATCTACGCCAACCGGGCCTACGTCGGCCTGTTCGGCTACGAGGATGCCGAGGAGCTGGAAGGCATGCCGATGATCGACCTGATCGCCGGCTGCGACCAGGCCAACTTCAAGGACTTCCTCAAGGGTTACCATCTCACCAAGGAAAGCACCGAGGACAACGCCGACCTGGCCTGCAGCGGCATCCGCAGCGATGGCCAGGCCTTCGCCGCGCGCATGACCTTCTCGCCGGCCACCTATGACGGCGAACCCTGCATCCAGGTGGTGATACGCGCCGAATCGGACAACGCCCAACTCGAGGAAAAACTGCGCGAAGTCAGCAGTCAGGACCTGGTCACCGGCCTGTTCAACCGCGCCCACTTCCTCGACCTGATGGACAGCGCCGTGGAGCGTGCGGTAACCGCCGGCCAGCCGGCGACCTTCGCCTACATGCTGCTGGATCGCGCCCAGACCCTCCAGCTCGACCTCGGCGTTGCCAGCATCGACCTGCTGCTGGCGGACCTGGGCAACCTGCTGCGCGGGCAGTTCCCGGAGCAGGCGCAACTGGCCCGCCTGGGCGACGATGTGTTCGCCGTGCTGCTGCAGGGCGAAACCCCGGAACAATCGGCGCCGCGCTTCAACGCGCTGCTGAAGAAGGTCGAAGGCCACCTGTTCGACATCCATGGCCGCACCGCACAGGTCACCCTGTCCATCGGCACCGCCGGGCTGGACGAGAAGACCACCCGCGCCCAGGAAGTCATCGAGCGCGCCCACCGTGGCGCCGACGACGTCGCACAGAAGGACGGCAACGGCCTGAAGATCTACAACCCGGCCGATGAACTCGCCGCTGCCGCCTACCGTGGCGACATCGTCGCGATCATCCGCCAGGCGCTGGAGCAGAACAGCTTCCGCCTGCTGTTCCAGCCGATCATCAGCCTGCGTGGAGATACCCACGAGCACTACGAAGTACTGCTGCGCCTGCTCAACCCGCAGGGCGAGGAAGTACCGCCGGCAGATTTCCTCAACGCCGCCAAGGCCAGCGGCCTGGCCGAGAAGATCGACCGCTGGGTGCTGCTCAACTCCATCAAGCTGCTCTCCGAACACCGCGCCAAGGGTCACGAGACCAAGCTCTTCGTGCACCTCTCCGGCCCCAGCCTGCAGGACCCCGAACTGCTGCCGTGGCTGAGCGTGGCGCTGAAGGCCTCGCGCCTGCCGGCCGATGCGCTGATCGTCCAGATCAGCGAACCGGACGCCATCGCCTACCTGCGCCAGGCCAAGGTGCTCAGCCAGGGCCTGGCGGAACTGCATTGCCAGATCGCCCTGTGCCAGTTCGGTTGCGCACTCAACCCGTTCAACACGCTCAAGCACATGAACGTCGACTTCGTGAAGGTCGACGGCTCCTATGTGCAGGACCTGAACACGGCGGAGAACCAGGAAAACCTCAAGACCCTGATGGCCAGCCTGCACGCCCAGGCCAAGCTGACCATCGTCCCCATGGTGGAAAGCGCCACCGCCCTGGCCACCCTGTGGCAGGCCGGCGCCAACTACATCCAGGGCCGCTACCTGCAGGGCCCGAGCCAGGCGATGGACTACGACTTCGCCTCGGACGAGTAACCCGGAACGGAACCTACAAAAAGCAGCCGGAAGCCCATAAAAAAGCCGCCCATCGAGGCGGCTTTTTCATGCTGCGGCAAATCAGAGTCCGTCCACACCTTCGCGATCACGGAAGCCGAGCAGGTAGAGGATGCCGTCCAGCCCCAGGGTGGAGATCGCCTGCTTGGCCGACTGCTTGACCAGTGGCTTGGCGCGGGAGGCCACGCCCACGCCGGCCACGAAACGCCTGG
>OGQD01000291.1_pt1 | contig 40476 bp, 45 predicted proteins | sample 1553091 | NCBI WGS metagenome assembly OGQD01 (sample SAMEA2580290, study PRJEB22360) | human gut metagenome | biome: human gut; feature: human-associated habitat; material: faeces | place: Denmark | collected 2008/2010
AAAAAATCTGATCAAAACCCATTATCCTAAGCTTAAATTTATTCGATTAATAATTTGATTTATAATGGGTTGTATTCTTTTTGTTAAATGATGAAAAAAGGATCGGAAAAAACTGATATATTTGTTTTTTAACAATTAAAAAAGCTATGGAAAACGTTTTTGATGCAAAAGATGCTCAGAATTACATTGATAGGATTAATAATCTTACGCCGGAAACCAAAGGTCTGTGGGGGAAAATGTCTGTAGACCAGATGTTGGCGCATTGTAACGTGTCTTACGAAATGGTTTACGAACCGGAAAAGCATAAAAAGCCGGGTGCAATTGCAAAATTTATCCTAAAATCTTTTGTAAAACCTAAAGTTGTGGGTGAAAAAGCCTATACACAAAACGGACCTACTGCGCCTCAGTTCATTATCGCAGATCACAAAAATTTCGAAGAAGAGAAAAAAAGACTGATTGGCTTTGTCCAGAAAACACAGCAATTGGGAGCTTCTGCTTTTGACGGGAAAGAATCTTTTTCTTTCGGGAAGCTGAAAGCTCAGGAATGGAACAATATGTTTGCAAAACATTTGAATCATCATCTTGCACAATTCGGCGTTTAAAAAAACATAAACAATATGAAAAAACTTTTATTACTTTTTGTACTTCTTTCCAATTTCATCTTTGCACAGATGCCCGATATATCCAATGTCTGGCTGAATAACAGCAAAGCGTACACAGGAACCATCGGAAACAAAAATCAGCAGATTAAGCTGAAAATCAACATTTCCGAGCAGAATAAAAAAAACGATCAGGAATATTTCGTTTCAGGCTACACTTTGGTTGATAAAACCTATGCTAAATTCGAAGGAAAATTCATCATTACCAAATATAAGGATGCCAAAAAAAGAGGAACCGTTTTCGGGGAATACGAACTGGCGGAAGAAAACAAAGGAAAACATTCCGGAATTCTGAAAGGTAAATTCATCTATACTTTTAAATGGAATAAAGATGCTGAAAAAGTGGAATCTCAGTATATCGAACTGATCGGCGACAGGAAGAGCTACGACGGAACGCTTGATTTTAAAACAAGAATTAATAATCAGTAATCATCATGTTAAGAAGAATTTTAGCGGTAATCGCAGGAATGATCGCCGGATCCATCGGAGTCTGGCTGATGGAAAGACTTGGTCATGCGCTGTATCCTTTTCCGGCGGGTTTGAGACCGGATGATCTGGAAGGTTTCAGAGCGTATGTGGAAAATTTACCGTTCATGGGAAAATTTATCGTGATTCTCGGTTACGCTTTGGGAGCTTTGCTTGCAGGATTTATTTCCACTAAAGTTGCCAACAACGGAAAACCGACTTCTGCAATCATCTGTGGAGTTATTTTCACTTTTTTTACCATTTACAATATGGTGATGCTTCCGACTCCTTTCTGGTTCTGGGTTTTGGGAATTGCAGTATGGGGATTGGTTCTGGCAGGGTATAAATTGGCATTAAACAATAAACAAGTATGAATTTAGGCGCTTTTTCAATCAGTCTCAGCGTAAAAGATCTTCAGAAGTCTAAAGATTTTTACGAAAAATTAGGCTTCAGCCAGATGGCGGGAAATATCGATCACAACTATCTTATCATGAAAAACGGAGATCATATCATCGGACTTTTTCAGGCAATGTTCGACGGGAATATGCTTACTTTCAATCCGGGATGGGATCAGAATGCGCAGAATCTCGAATCTTTCGACGATGTTCGCGAAATTCAGAAAAGATTAAAAAAGCAAGGTCTGGAATTACAGAAGGAAGCCGATGAAAACACTTCCGGTCCTGAACATATTTACCTGAAAGATCCAGACGGAAATATGATCCTGATCGATCAGCACAGATAAAGTTTCATTCTTTTTAATACCATCACAAAAGAGCAGAATCAAAGGTTTTTTAATAACTAAATTGTTCTTTTTATCAGGTTTGAAAATCATTTTAAACTCTTATGTGATAAAAAGTTCAAACGGAATTATTATTTAAAAAGTTTGTTTAAACTCATTTTAAATTTAACCGCAAAAGAGACAAAAGACTTTATTGGATTTAAAGTATTTCAAAAGTCTGCAAAGAGAAAAAATCTTTGATTTTTTTAACTTACGTGCTCTTTTTTCCATTTAACCATTAAACTTAAAAAACTAAAGTGTCAAAATCTTTTGCGGTAAAAAAGCTTAGACAAGTTAAAAATTAAAACTAAACTATAAAAAAGACACATCTATGGCAACAGTAAACGTTTACCTAACATTTAACGGAAATTGCAGACAAGCATTCGATTTTTACAAATCTGTTTTCGGCGGAGAATATCCTTACATCGGAACATTCGGGGAGATGCCTCCAATGGAAGGTCAGGAAACAAAAGAAGAAGACAGAGACAAGATTATGCACGTTTCGCTTCCGATTTCTAAAGAAACGATTTTAATGGGAAGTGATGCAGGCTGCGATCACGCTGCTCATCTGGTAATGGGAAATAACTTTTCAATTTCCATTAATGCAGAATCCAGAGAAGAAGCAGACAAATTATTCGCGGGACTTTCCGAAGGCGGAAAGGTTACCATGCCCATGTCCGATACATTTTGGGGTGCTTACTTCGGAATGTTTGCCGATCAATTCGGGATCAACTGGATGGTAAATTACGACGATCCTGCAAAAATGCAGCAGCATCCTTAGAATGATAGTAGAACCTTAAAACTGACGAATTTTTGTCAGTTTTTTTATCTTCTATTCATAAACCAACATAACTTCTACAGGCTCATTTTATAATTATCGACATTTTTTCATTTTAAACTAATTTCAGAATTAACCACAAAAGGCACAAAAGACAATGTTAAAGCGAATTTCATTAATAATCAAAGCCCTCAAAAGAATAAAAATCAAAGATTTTTAAAAGCTATTGTGAACTTTTACATTTATAATGATCAGCTTTAAATAAAAGTTTAGTCATCTTTTGTGACTTTTGTGGTTAAATAAAAAGTTGGGGCAGCATAAAATATGCAGTTTGTTATTATTGATTTAAAATATTAAATTTGTTGAAAACGATAGATAATAGTAATATAACTGTATGAGGAATATTTTAAAAAAGGCTGTTTTGGGAATTTTTACGTTGGGAGCAACTTTTTCACAGGCTCAGAAAAGCGATTTGGGAGCGTGGTATATGTATTTCGGAAACAATAAAATCAGTAAAAAACTGAACTTTCACAACGAAATCCAGTACAGAAATTTCGACGGAATAGGAGACTTGGAGCAACTGCTAATCCGTACCGGAATCGGCTACGATCTTACGGAAAACAACAATAATGTTTTATTGGGTTACGGATTCATTCTGAGTCAGCCTTACGTAAAAGGAGAAAAAACAGAAAATATTGAGCACCGGATTTTCCAGCAGTATATTACAAGGCAGAAATTCGGACGTTTTAATATTCAGCATCGTTACCGTCTGGAAGAGCGTTTTCTGGAAGATGATTTCAGGATGAGGTTCCGTTATTTTTTAGGATTTAATATTCCGATCAATAACAAGGAAATGCTGCCCAAAACAATTTATGCATCGGCTTACAATGAAATTTTTCTTCATTTCGACAGTCCGGTTTTCGACAGAAACAGAGTCTACGGCGCTTTAGGATATGTCATTAATAAAAATATGCGAATTGAAGCGGGTTATATGAACCAGATTCAGGAAAACAGAAACCGCGGACAAATCCAGATCGGATTTTACAACAACATTCCGTTTACAAAAAATTAAAAATAAATCCTAAATTTAAATCCTTCATTTCATTATATTGAAATTCATTTTAAACATTTAAACTAAAAATAAAACACTTATGCACGCAGGAAAAAGATTTGGAGCCATAGAATTTATACTCTGGACCAAGAGAAGCATCATTATTTTAGCCGTTTTGTCGGCAATTCCTACCACGATGTATTTTTTAGGATGGAAGTTTATCTCCTTTCCTTGGCAGCCGATTGCCATCATGGGAACAGCAGTGGCATTCATCGTAGGATTCAAAAACAATGCAAGTTACAGCCGTCTTTGGGAAGCAAGGCAAATTTATGGAGCCATTATTAACGACAGCCGCAGTTTCGGATATATTTTAAGAGATTCCTTACGCGGGAAAAATCCTGAAAAAGTAAAAACAATGTTCGAGCGTCATTATGCATGGCTTACCGCTCTTCGTTTTCAGCTTCGTGAGCCGAGAGTCTGGGAAAATGTCAATACCCCTCAGTTTGACGAATATGCCAAAAATTATGAGATTTCAGAAAGAATTTCAAAGCTGGATGATGAACTGAAAAACTATCTTTCGGATGATGAACTGAAGTATATTTTAAGCAAAAAGAACAGAGCCACACAATTAATGGCATTTCAGAGTAAAGAATTGTCTGAAGCGTATGCAGATGGCGAAATCAATGATTTTCAGTGGACGCAGATCAATCAGCAGATGGTGAAATTTACAGACAATCAGGGAAAAGCGGAAAGAATTAAAAACTTTCCTTATCCGAGAAATTTTTCGTCTATAACCACGTATCTTTTGTTGCTGTTTATCATCTTTGTGCCTTTCGGACTTCTGAAAGAATTTGATAAATTAGGAGAAGGAACTTCTTTTGAAGGTTTTACAATATGGTTCAATATTCCTTTCTCGCTTTTGGTAACGTGGTGTTTTCATACGCTGGATAATGTAGGAGAGGCTTCCGTAAATCCTTTTGAGGGAAGCGCAAACGATGTTCCGATCACTCAGATCAGCCGAACCATTGAAATTGATATGAGAGATATGCTGGACGAAACCAATCTTCCTCCTGCCATTGTTCCTAAGAATAATATTGTGTTGTAAATATTAAATTTTTGAATGGAAGAAATTTATCTGAGTAAGAGATTAAGTAACGATGAAATTTTAAAAACAATTTCAGAAATTTTTACGGAATTACAGGTTTTTCATGATGATTTCACGGAAAATTCCCCAGAAAAACTGAATATTGATAATCCGGCTCATATTTTTTTCAATACAGATGATGGATTTGGCAGCAGGGAATTTAATTTCAGAATATCAGTTTACAGAACTCCCAAAGTTCATGAAAAAGAGAGAGAATTATATTTAGCTAAAATATTTTCAGAACAATACAGGATAAAAACGCTTGTACCTTTTTCAAATCCGGATGATCCGGGTGATCCTTTCTATGATATCGTCTTTGATGACGGTAAAATTTATTTGGCAGACGACAGTAAAGTTGATGATTCTACTGGAGGTGATGTTGAAATTCTTCATGAATATCATCTGGAAATGTTTGATTTTGATAAAAAAGCAGAAATTATTAAGTTTCAGACAACTTGAAACAATAAATTTACTCATGTTTTAATTTGATTCTAACAGCTTTTTATTGTTTTCGCGTTCCAGAATCAGCCATGTTGCATCCAGCATTTTGATGAGGTGCAAATACGGATCTGCCAAATTGCGCTCCGGTGCACTATTGAAAGTTCCTAGAGAGAAATATACGATTTCCGAGAGAAACTCTTCGAATTCCTCAACACGATATTTTTTAAAAGCTTTCCGGAAAACTTTTACCGGATTGTGATATTCTTTTATCGACAACGATCCTTGCAACATCGGATTTTTGTCTTCCGAAAAAGGATGAATTAACCATTTTTCGCTTTTGCTTCTAAGGCAATATCCTGCCCGAATAAACGACCGGAGCGACTGATGAAAATAAAAGATAACGGAAGGTTCTTCCAGAATCCGCTTTTTGGGCTTTGCTGCGTATTGCATAATGAGATTGAGTCGTTCTTTGGCAGTTACCAGATCATGAAACTGGAAAAATACTTCCATGAGCGGAAGTGGAGAATGTTTCTTTTCACCGCACCAAAAACGAGATTCAAAGTCTATAATTATCTTTTTCATACGAATACTATTTTGTGTTTTTATTATTTTTTGGTTAGCCAGATCTAAACTATTTTGCAAATGGTATATAAAGTTATTACGATTCGGATTTCAATCCGAATTATTTTACAGAATAACGCTTTTATTTGTTTTCATGGAAACAGCAAATAGAAAGATCGTTGAGTTTATAAGGGATAAGTGGGTTATTCCTATGAACAACAACAGTCAATTTGCTAATGAAAACAACATAGATGAAAAAACTGTAAGAAGAATCCGGGAAGACGAAAAATATCAAATAAGTTTAATTACTGTTATGAGAATATGTGAAGCCCAAAACATTAAATTATCTAAATTCTTTGAAATGGCTGGATTATAAAAAAATAAATATTATTTAAACTTTTAATGGTTTAAATACAAAACTGCAAATGTAATGAAATAACACCATCGTTTTGATGGTGTTATAGTTATTGTTTTGTTAAAATATGATGATGTTTAAAATAATTATTTTTCAGTTGATTCAACTCATAAAGGATAAATAAAAAAGACCTACATTTCTGTAAGTCTTTCTGCTCCTCCTGCTGGGCTCGAACCAGCGACCCTCTGATTAACAGTCAGATGCTCTAACCAACTGAGCTAAGGAGGAATGTCCTTTGTTTTAAGTGGTGCAAATATAGGACGAATATTTATACCCTGCAAATATTTTTTTTAAAATTTTGTAAAAATATTATAGTTTTCCGGCGAAGATCTTGAAAATGTCGCTTCCGAAGATCAGTAACATCAAGCCTAACAGGAAGATAACACCGATCATCTGTGCGTTTTCCAAAACTTTCTGAGGAACAGGTTTACCAACGATCATCTCATAAAGCGTGAAAAGAACGTGTCCTCCATCCAATCCCGGAATGGGGATCAGGTTTAGAAATGCCAGCCAAACCGAGAACATTGCGGTAAAGCCCCAAAATGCAGCCCAGTTGATCGAAATTTCGCCATTGGCATTTCTGTCTACCGGCATGTTTTTTACGATAGCAATTGGTCCTCCTACGTTTTTGTATCCCTGAATCTTAGAATTAAACATAATTTTAAACTGCTTCACCTGCATGGTTAAAGACTCAATAGATCTTTCAAAACCTCTGGGAATAGATTCTCCGAAAGAATATTTTTTATCCGTAATAACGTTCGCTAATGCTTTCTGATCTACACCAACACCTAATTTCCCGTTTTTATCAACAGACGCAGCAATTGTTTCAGGTTTTCCGTTTCTTACAACTTCTATGTTTACTGTTTTTCCTTTATTTTCAGATAAAGAAGAACTTACTTCATCAAAATAAGGCGTCTGTTTTCCATTGATGGCAACAATTTGATCCCCTTTTTTCAGCCCTGAAGCCTGAGAAGCAGGAGTTGCCAGAGAATCGATAATCATTGGAAATCTCGGCGTAATATAAAGTTTGGCTTCTTTTTGTTTTAAAACTTCTGCAACCCCATCTTTATTAACAGGGAAGGTTACTTCTTTCCCGTTTCTCAGTACCGTTACATTATCTCCCAAAAGAATATTAATAGAAGCATTTTCTAATCTTTCAGCAGGTTTTCCGTCGATATTAATGATCTTATCACCATTCTGGAAACCCATCTTTTTTCCGGCTTCCGTAACCCCGATTCCGTTGTTAAATTTGGTAAGATCTGTGTATGTTTCACCATTAAAAAGCGAAAGGCACGAGTAAATTAACCAGGCTAAGAAAAAGTTAACCGTAACACCGCCCAACATGATAATCAGTCTTTGCCAAGCCGGTTTTGCACGGAATTCCCATGGTTGTGCAGGCTGTTTCAGTTGTTCGGTATCCATGCTTTCATCCACCATTCCGGCAATTTTTACATATCCTCCGAAAGGAAGCCATCCGATTCCGTATTCCGTTTCGCCAATTTTTTTCTTGGCTAAAGAAAACCACGGATCGAAGAACAAATAGAATTTTTCAACTTTGGTTTTAAAGTATTTGGCGGGTAAGAAATGCCCAAGTTCGTGTAGGATAACCAGGATAGAAATGCTCAATATAAATTGAAACAGTTTGATTGCTATTTCCATTAATGCTTTTTATGTTTAATTTGCAAAGGTAACAATTATCAAAACTATGCCAAATAAAAAAGCTCCCCGAAACGAGAAGCTTTGTCATATAATGTAATGATTTATTATAAATTAATCGAAACTCCGAGACTGCCATTGTTGCCGACTTCTGCAAAAACGCCGATTCTTTCAGTAAAAAAGTACCTCGCTCCGATGTGAGCTCCCAACCCGAAATTACTGCCTACAACTCCCACATCTGCTCCGGGATAAATATCAAGTTTTTCAGGAAGCTGTAGAGCGTCTTTCAGATGAAAATTGATTCTTCCGAACACAAAAGCACGGTTTTTATCGTCATTGTCTTTGTAATTATCAAAATAAATATTCAATCCGGCTCCTACAGAAATTAATTTATTCAATCCGTAATCATAGGTTCCTGTAATTCCTGTTCCGTAACCCCATGCGCTCAGTCCGGCATTGATTTTCTGATCTCCTTTTCCTGTCCACGCCTGAGCATTGGCAAATGTTCCCGCAAGCATGAGAACAAACATAAAAAACAACTTCTTCATAAATTTTACTTTTTACTGATTATTAATATGATTTACTTTTTGTTGATTTATCGCAATAACGTTAAGTTTTGACTATCATGACACTTTAAGACGCATGAAAAGCATAGACTATTCAATGATAATTCATTATAAACTTTATCGGCAATAAAATTCTTTGCGATTAACCAAAAAATAAGGCCAATTTCTATTGATTAAATATCCGCAACAAAAATAAAACCGAAATCATTGAAAAATCGTATTTTTAGGGAAGTTTTTTAACAAAGTTTATGAAGATTACGGGACTTAATTTAGATATCATCTGGAAAAACAAAGCAGAAAACTTTAACCTCATTGAAAAGGAATTACAGAATCAGGAAGCGGATCTCTTTCTTTTGCCTGAAATGTTTTCCACAGGCTTTTGTATGGATGCTTCCGAAGTTTCCGACAGAAATCTGGAATCGCTGGAGTTTTTAAAAAAAATGGCGAAGGAAAAAAATGCCGCGTTTTGCGGAAGTGCTCCGGTTGAAGAAAAAGGAAAGTTCTACAACAGAATGTATTTTGTGCATCCCGATTCTCAGGTTGAATTTTATGACAAAAGACATCTTTTTTCTTTTTCGGGGGAAGATAAGGTGTATACTCCAGGAAAAGAAAGGGTGATTGTAAATTATCAGGGGTTCAGAATTCTTTTGCAGGTGTGCTATGATCTTCGTTTTCCGGTTTTTGCAAGAAATAATGACGATTATGATGTGGTCTTATATGTGGCAAACTGGCCTGAGAAAAGAGTGGGAGCATGGGAACATCTGTTAAAAGCGAGAGCTATTGAAAATCTGTCCTTTGTTTTTGGATTAAACAGAATCGGGACCGATGGAAATAACCTGTTTTATCAGGAAAGTTCACACTGTTTTTTTGCAGACGGAACAGAAATTTCACAGAAAAACGGAAATCTTGTAACAGCAGAATTAAATTTAGAAGAACTGAAAGATTTCAGAAGCCATTTTCAGTTTTTAAATGACCGCGATTCATTTTCAATTGAATTTTAAAGAAAATATATCAAAATTAAGGCTAAAATTTTCTCAATCTTAGCCTTAATCTTTATTTTTATGCATACTGCTTTAGAAGCTGAGTCAATGTATTTACATCATGCACACCGCTTTCTTTCCACAGCATCTCTCCCTGTTTGAAAATAGCTAATGTCGGAACACCACGAACGCCATACTGATTGGCAAGAGCAGGATATTGATCCACATCTACCTTAATGATTCTTGCCGAAGTTCCTATATTTTCTTTTACGGTATTTAAAACAGACGACTGTACTTTGCAAGGTTGACACCAAGTTGCAAAAAAGTCAATGAGAACAGGTCTTTCGGAATCGATAATTTCCTGAAATGCTTGAGACATAGTTGTTGGTTTTATTTTAAAAGAAACACTTTAGTTTAAAGATCCCGAAAAGCTTACCATTTAAAATCACTTAAAAAAACGGGGATTACCGAAAACTTTGTGCTGTTAAATGCTTTTCAGTCAATAAACTAAAGCGCTGTGACATTTATATTTAATGCAAAATTCTAAAAATCTTAATATTACATTGTTTTCGACTGACATACAAAATCCGAAGTCGGGAATTTTTCCGTTTTCTTAATTGCGCCGAAACCTCCTTCTATTTCAGTAAAGTTTCTGATTCCGTTAGAGTTAAGGATGCTTGCCGCAATCATGCTTCTGTAGCCTCCTGCACAATGAAGGAAAAAATGCTCAGAATCATCAATCGTGTGAACCCAGTCACTGATTACATCCAAAGGTTTGTTGTAGGCATTATCGATATGTTCCGCAGAATATTCCGAGATCTTGCGAACGTCAATTACTTTTGAGTTTTCATTATAAAGTTCTGCAAATTCTGCAGAAGAAATTCTTTTTACCTCATCTGTTTCTTTTCCGCTGTTTTTCCATGCTTCAAAACCTCCTTTAAGATAGCCGAGAACATTGTCGAATCCAACGCGGCTCAGTCTTGTGATGGCTTCTTCTTCCATGCCTTCATCTACAATAAGTAACAGAGGGTGCTTTACATCCACAATCAGAGTTCCCACCCATGGTGCAAAATCTCCTTTTAATCCGATATTTACAGAATTCGGCACAAATCCTTTATAAAACTCTCCCGGACTTCTGGTATCTAAAATTAACGCGCCTGTTTCTTCTGCAAAAGCTTCAAAATCTTCAACAGAGACTGCAGTTAAACCTTTATCCATTACCGCATCAAGGCTTTCATAACCGCCTTTGTTCATGGCAACATTCATCCCGAAATATTTCGGTGGAGCCGTTAAACCGTCTAAAACTTCGCGGATAAAAGACTCTTTATCTGGCTGATTTAAAGCATAATTTGTTCTTTTTTGATTTCCCAGAATATCAACCGTTTCCTTCTGCATATTTTTTCCACACGCAGAACCCGCTCCATGAGCCGGATAAACTGTAATGCTGTCATCCAAAGGCATAATTTTCGTGTGAAGACTGTCATATAAAATTCCTGCAAGGTCTTCTTGAGTAATACTTCCTGCTTTCTGGGCAAGATCGGGTCTTCCCACGTCTCCTAAAAATAAAGTATCTCCTGTAAAAATGGCTGTTTCAACTCCGTTTTCGTCGATCAGAAGGTAAGTGGTGCTTTCCATCGTGTGACCGGGAGTGTGAAGAGCCTTTATTTTTACTTTTCCGATTTCAAAAATCTGGCTGTCTTCTGCAATAATGGCTTCAAACTCAGGCTGAGCGGTAGGTCCGTAAACAATAGGCGCTCCTGTTTTTTTGCTTAAATCCAAATGTCCCGAGACAAAGTCTGCATGGAAATGCGTTTCAAAAATATATTTTAAAGTTACACCGTCTTTTTCCAACCGATCCAGATAAGGTTTTACTTCCCTTAGCGGATCGATAATCGCTGCTTCATTCTCAGATACGATGTAGTACGCACCCTGAGCCAGACATCCCGTGTATATTTGTTCGACTTTCATTATGTGATTGTAACCGTTTTAATGTTTTATATTTGAAATACAAAAATCGGATTTATTTTTTTAAATACCACCAAAATAAAAAATGGATACTGATAGAATAAATCTATAAAGTTTTTATTTGTTCTAATTTACGATTTCCTGTATGAAAATTCCTGAAAGATTCGTCTGATTTTTTGATTATATGAAATATTTCAGAACCAAAATTAATTTAACGGTTCTTCATAGTCAGATTTTACAAAAAACTTTATATTTATAGGTTAAAAAAGAGCAAATGGCAGACAAAACACAATTCATTGAAGAATTAAATGCGAGATACACTCCCAAAGGAGATCATATTATATTAGGAAAAGGAATGCTGGATGGAGAAGTCGTTCCTGAAGTTAATGTTACCATTCCGTTAAAAACCATCAACCGCCACGGATTAATTGCCGGAGCAACAGGAACCGGAAAAACAAAAACATTACAGGTTTTCGCAGAGCAGCTTTCGCATCAGGGAATTCCGTCTCTGGTTTTGGATATTAAAGGAGATTTTTCAGGGATCGCAGAAGCGGGAACTGAAAATCCTGCCATTCAGGAAAGATATGCCAAAACGCAGCTTCCGTACAATCCGCAGGCTTTTCCGGTAGAATTAATGACCATTTCCGGCGAAAGAGGCGTGAAATTAAGAGCCACTGTTACAGAATTCGGTCCGGTTTTATTGAGTAAAATCTTACAGTTGAATGATACCCAACAAAGCATCATGTCGATTGTATTTAAATATTGTGATGATAAAGGTCTTCCTTTAATTGATCTGAATGACCTGAAAAAAGTTCTTCAGTACGTTACAGAAAATCCACAGGGAAAAGCTGAACTTTCCTCTAATTACGGTTCGATAGCTTCTGCTTCTCTGGGCGCGATTTTAAGATCCATCGTTGCATTGGAACAGCAGGGAGCTTCCAGTTTCTTTGGAGAATTGAGTTTTGACGTTCACGATTTACTGGAAACAAGAGACGGAAAAGGGGTGGTAAACATTCTGAGAGTTGCAGACATTCAAAGCAAGCCGCAGTTGTTTTCAACATTTATGCTTTCGCTCTTTGCGGAAATCTACATGACCTTTCCGGAGGAAGGCGACAGCGGAAAACCGAAGCTGGTTTTGTTTATCGATGAAGCACATTTAATTTTTGATGAATCTTCAAAAGCTTTGGTCTCGCAAATTGAAACCATGGTAAAACTGATCCGTTCAAAAGGAGTCGGAATCTATTTTATCACGCAAATTCCGGGTGATGTTCCGGAATCGGTGCTTTCTCAGCTTGGTCTAAAAATTCAGCACGCATTACGAGGGTTTACCGCTAAAGATAAAAAAGAAATCTCCAAAGCAGTAGAAAACTATCCGACCACAGAATTTTATGATGCTCCAACGCTGATACAGAATCTGGGAATCGGGGAAGCTTTTGTTACCGCTCTGGATGAAAAAGGAATTCCGACACCGCTGGTTCATACCTATCTTATTTCCCCTGAATCAAGAATGGACGTTCTGAATGACGCGGAAATTTCAGATTTAACAAAAAGATCAGCTTTGGTTGCCAAATATGATAAAGTAGTGGATAACGAATCTGCATATGAAATTTTAGTCGGCAGAATGGAACAGGCTGCACAGGAAGCATCGCAGACTTCTAACCAGAAAACAAAACCTGTAAAAGAAGAACCCGGAATTTTCGAGCAGGTTTTACAGAGCAGGGCGGGAAGAACCTTCACCAGCACACTGATGCGTGAAGGAGCAAAAGCAATCTTGGGAATGCTTGGTCTGGGAGGAAGACGAAGATAAATATTTTTATTATTTTAGCAGAATTGCCTTATTCCTATCCAATTATTGGCATAAGTTATGTTTCCAGATGTAAAGGAAATTATCGTTAATCTAAAAAGAAGTTGTAAAAAATTTAAATGTATTCAATAATAGACATAGAAAGTAATGGTGCAGGTTACAGGAAAGAATGCATTATCGATATTGCGGTTTACAGATATGACGGTCAGAAAATTGTGGACCAGTTTATTTCATTGGTAAACCCCGAAAGTGATATTACCCCTTTTGTGCAGAAATTAACCAATATTACCCCGAAAATGGTTAAAACAGCACCGAAATTCCATGAAATAGCCCGAAGAATTGTTGAAATTACGGCAAATACAACTTTAGTAGGTCATAACATAGATTTTGATTACAGAATGCTTCGTCAATCGTTTCAGAGGTTGGGTTACGAATTTAAAATCAATACTTTAGATACAATTCCTTTAGCTAAAAAACTGATTCCGGATGAGGTGAGCTATTCTCTCGGAAAACTGGTAAAATCTTTAGGAATTCCTCTAACCAATCATCACAGAGCGGAAGGCGATGCAAGAGCAACGCTGGAATTATTCAAACTTCTGATTTCAAAAGACACAGAAAACGAAATCATCCAGAAGCAGCATGATGAAACCAATGCGAAAACCTACATCAACAAAATCAAGGAATTAACGCAGGATCTTCCCAACGAGAAAGGCTTTGTGTATTTTCAGAATGAAGCAGGAAAAATAATTTTTTCCGATCATGTTCAGGATGTTAACAAATTTTCGAAAAAAGTTTTTAATTCCAAATCTAAAAAATGGGAAGCCATTCAGAAAGACGTTGAACAGATCAATTACGAACTTACCGGAACGGATATTATTGCCAAGCTGATTCTGAATTCAAAAGGAATTAAAAAAAGAGAAATCCTTCCTTTCGGTCTGTATTGCAGAAACGGAAAATATGTGGTGGAAAAAAACAAACTGAATAAACTGGAAAAACCGATTTTGAAATTCAGGTCTTTTACACAAGGCTCGAAAGCCGTTCAGTTCATCGGAAAGTTTGAAGAATATAATGATATAGAGGTTTTTAAAAAGAAAATCGAATTCAGAAAACGAAATGAACTCTGGTTAGGACAAGGCAGAAAGTTAGGCGAAAAACTGTTTTTGATTGTCGAAAACGGGAAAGTGGTTTCTTACGGTTTTTATGAGCTTTTTACGCAGATTCAGACCTTAAGCAAGCTTAATAAATTAAAGATTGATCTTCTTTCACAATCTGCAGATCTCGTAAATGAGCTGCAGTTGGCTTTGCTGAGAGGAGATTTTGAAACCCTGCCTTTGCCGAAATAGAAGAGAAATGAAATTTATCTGATTAATAAGAAACCATTTTAAAATCAGGTTTTTAAAAGTAAAAAAGAATTAGTATTTTTGTAAAAAATTAAAGAAAGCAATGCTAAATTTTAAACAACATAAAACCGGTAAAAAGGGAACTGTAAAGTTCTCTAAGGTTTGGAATGTATAAAAGAGTTGTATTGCATAAAAAATAATGTTAATGGCAGACTCTTTTTTCGAAGAATCTGCCTTTTTTATGCTAAAAAGAAATTATGAATTCAAAAGAATTATTAAAGATTGCCAATGAGTTTGGCACCCCGGTGTATGTTTACGATGCCGAATCCATTAAAACACAATACGAGAAACTTACCTCTTCTTTCCTAAAACACACAAAGTTTTTCTACGCAGCAAAAGCGCTTACCAATATCAACATCCTGAAGTATGTGAAAAATCTGGGAGCTTCATTAGATTGTGTATCCATCAATGAAGTAAAACTAGGTTTAAAAGCAGGCTTTACGAAAGAAAAAATACTTTTTACACCCAATTGTGTAGATCTTGCCGAGATTGAAGAAGCGATGACTTTCGGGGTGCACATCAATATCGATAATATTTCTATTCTGGAGCAGTTCGGGAACAAATACGGAAATTCTTACCCGATTTTAGTAAGAATCAACCCGCATATTTTTGCCGGCGGAAACTATAAAATTTCTACAGGACACATCGACAGTAAATTCGGGATTTCCATCCATCAGGTTCGTCATATCGAAAGAGTGATGAAATCTACCAACCTTAATGTGGAAGGTCTTCATATGCACACCGGAAGTGAGATCAAAGATCCGGATGTTTTTCTTCAGGCTTTGGAGATCATGCTGGAATTATCCGAACATTTCCCGAATCTGAAATATCTGGATATGGGAAGCGGTTTCAAAATTCCTTATCAGGACACGGAGGAAGAAACCGACGTGAAAACCTTAGGAAAAAAAGTGGAAAAAGTAATCTCCGAATTTTCAAAATCAACCGGAAAAAAATTCGAATTATGGTTTGAACCGGGTAAATTCCTTGTCGGAAAAAGCGGATATTTACTGGTGAAAGCCAACGTGATTAAACAGACGACAGCAACAGTTTTTGTCGGTGTGAATTCAGGATTCAATCATCTGATTCGTCCGATGTTCTACGATTCGTATCATGTGATCGAAAACTTATCGAACCCGAAAGGAGCGGAAAGAATTTATACCGTGGTAGGAAACATCTGCGAAACGGATACTTTTGCATGGGACAGAAAGCTTAATGAAGTAAGAGAAGGCGATATTCTGGCGTTCCACAATGCAGGAGCTTACGGTTTTGAGATGAGTTCCAACTTTAATTCAAGATTAAAACCTGCCGAAGTTCTGTTTTTAGACGGAAAAGCACATCTCATCAGAAAAAGAGACGAGTTTGAAGACCTTCTGAAAAATCAGATCGAGGTGTTGTAGATCGGGAAAAAAGCCTTAACTTTATAGAACAAATAGTAATAATTTATGAAAAAAATATTTTCAGTTTTGGCAGTAACGGTTTTTGCCTTTTCATTTTCCCAGACTTATGTAAACGTTTCTTCGGCTAAAAATCAGGTAGAAAATGTTTACAAAGGCGGACAGGAAAAATTTGAATATGATCTCACTAATAATTTGAGATATACAGCAAATGCATTTCAGGCAAACGGTGATTTTACATTGAATTTTAAAGTAAATGAAAACGGAGATATTACCGACATTAAACTTTTACCTGAGCTTTATGATAAAGGATTTGAAAGAGAAGTAAAAAGAGATTTGGGCAGAATGAAAAAACATTTTGCAGTAAATCAACCAAAAAACGTTTCCGTAGCATTAAGTTTCGGAAGAGATTTGAAACCTTCAGACGGCAGACTGGCGTTTCAGGGAAGAGATTCTTTTGCGACTCAGAATACAAAATAATCCGGCTCGAAGATATATGGAAGCTCCGCATTTTGCGGAGCTTTTTTATTGTTTTTTAATATTTATTTTACGCTCTTGGCATAATCTTTACATCTCTACATTATCAGTTCATTCCAAAATAGTTCTGAAAGATCAACACTAAAACATCAAAATATGGCTAAAAATATTGCAGAGCAAATTGTAGAAATGCTCGAAAACGCCAATGTGAAAAGAATTTATGCCGTTACAGGCGACAGTTTAAACCATTTAAATATAGCTGTTAAAAAAAGTAGCATCGAATGGATTCACGTAAGGCACGAAGAAGCCGGAGCTTATGCAGCTGCTGCGGAAGCGGAACTGGATGGTTTTGCAGTTTGCGCGGGAAGCTGCGGACCGGGACACGTTCATTTAATCAATGGTGTTTATGAAGCGCACCGTTCTCATGTTCCGATGCTGGTTATTGCTTCCACGATTCCAAGTGAAGAAATGGGGATGGATTATTTTCAGGAAACCAATACCATTAAGTTATTCGACGATTGCAGTCATTACAACCAAATGATTACAAGACCGGAACAGGTTCAGAGAACGGTACAGACGGCAATTCAGCATGCAATTTCCAAAAAAGGCGTTGCCGTAATCGGTCTTCCGGGAGACGTTTCGGAACTGGATGCAGAAGAAGCGGTGACTTCCAATAAAATTTTCAGAACAAATCCTGTTATTCGTCCTTCAGATGAAGAGTTAAAAGAACTCGCAGATTTAATCAACGACAGTAAAAAAGTAACGATCTATTGCGGAATCGGCGCAGAAAATGCCAATCCGGAAGTTGTGGAACTTTCAAAATACTTAAAAGCTCCGGTGGGATATTCTTTCCGCGGAAAAATGTCTATTCAACCCAATAATCCCAATGAAGTAGGCTTAACCGGACTTCTGGGACTTCCTTCTGCTTATCATGCCATGCACGAAGCCGATCTTCTGATTCTTCTGGGGACAGATTTTCCTTACGAGAAATTTATGCCCGTCAAAAACAAAATTATTCAGATCGATGAAGCTCCCGAACGTTTGGGAAGAAGAGCAAAACTGGAATTGGGATTAACGGGCGATGTAAAAGAAACCATCAAAGCACTTTTACCATTATTAAAAGAAAAAAAGGACAGCAATTTCCTTAAACAGCAACTTGAGTTTTATGAAAAAGTTAAAGAAAATCAGCTTACGTATGTGAAAGATCCTGGAACCGAAAATGCCATTCAGCCGGAATTTGTTACCCATACATTGGATAAACTGGCAAAAAAAGATGCCGTTTTTACCGTAGATACAGGAATGTGCTGTGTTTGGGGCGCAAGATATATCACAGGAACCGGAGAACGGAAAATGCTGGGTTCTTTCAATCACGGTTCGATGGCGAATGCGATGCCGATGGCGATTGGAGCATCTTTAGCGTATCCTGAAAGACAGGTTATTGCTCTATGCGGCGATGGAGGCTTATCCATGCTTTTGGGGGATATGGCAACGATTTTTCAGTATAAACTTCCGGTGAAAATTATTGTGTTCAATAACCGGTCTTTAGGAATGGTAAAACTGGAAATGGAAGTCGGAGGAATGCCGGATAATGAAACGGATATGATTAATCCTGATTTTGCAATGATTGCCCATGCAATGGGATATCCCGGAAAAAATGTAAACAGACCTGAAGATGTGGAAGCTGCCATTAAAGAATGTCTAAATTATAATGGTCCTTATCTTTTAAATATTTTTACCAATCCGAATGCACTGGCTTTACCGCCGAAAATTGAAGCCGCTCAGGTTTTAGGAATGACAAAATCCATGGCTCAGCTTATGTTGGGAGGAAAAATGGAAGAAGTGCTCGACACTGTGAAAAGCAATTACAAACACATTAAAGATCTATTGTAATATCCATCATCAGATAATGCTTTTCTCTCATTGGTTTAAGTATTATCTTTGTTTAAGTAAATTTAATTTTAATGAAAAATCCTATGAGAACGATACTAATACTTCTTACGTTTTTTGCATCAAATTTTGCTTTTGCCCAATTTAATGATGTAGAAGAAAGAGACGATAATTTTATGACGGAGAACAATAAAAATATTCTCAAAATAGATATAAAAGAGCCTCTGTTGCAGGTAGCCGTAAAAAACTGTAACGATTTTAAGGCGGCAAGTTTCGAAGGCGGAATTCCCGCTTACAAAGAAATGCTGAGAAAATATATGTACGATTACCTGAATACAGATTTTTATGTGCTGAACGGTGATTTCACATTTACCCTTACCGTAGACCAAAACGGAAAAGTCACCAATATCGAAGGAAGCCCGAAAGTTTCAAACAGTCAGGTGTTTTTTGATGATATGAAATATGTCGTAAGAAGAATCAAGAAAAACTGGATTCCTGCAAGCTGCAACGGACAGCCTGTAACATCTCAGATCAAAATAAAAATGAATCTGTCTTCCATTGCAACAGATGTATAAGACAACTTTTAATAACCATGAAAAAATATCTTTTAATTTTACCTTTATTGCTTATTGGCGGTAAAGGCTTTTCTCAGGAAAATACAACTCAGGTTCAGCAGACAGCGGAAAGTTACCAGAAAGCAGAATTTCCGGGAGGCGATCAGGCATTTCAGAAAGAATTCATGAATATGGTTCATGCCTATATCGATATGGCTCTTTATGCCATTCAGGGAAAAGTTACCTTTGTGTTTAATATTGATTCCAGAGGAAAAATCAGCCAGATCGATGTTCTTCCGAAATTCAAAAACAATGAAATGTTTATCGACGATATGAAATATGCGGCGAAAAAAGTAAAAGGAAAATGGACTCCCGCAAAGAAAAACGGCGTTCCGGTCGATTCAAAATTTGTTATGAAGGTGAATTTCAGTACCAATACTTATGATCATGATTAAAAAGTTTTTGATTTTTTCTGCAATCGTCATATTTTTTGTATCGAATGCTCAGGTTTTAGATGAATACCCTAAAAATCAGGAATTTTATGAAGGCGGAATGGTGAATTTTTACAAAGAAGCTCATGATTATTTAGCAGCAGCTAACTTTAAAAAATGCAGCGATCAGGAAATTTATCAGCCAAGATTTGTGGTAACAAAAGATGCGGCTGTGAAACTGGTGAAAGATAACGACACTGCAAATATTGCAAAAAACAGATGTGCATACGATCTGTCGCTTGAACTTCTGAAAAATCTGAAACACTGGAAACCCGCGGAAGTGAAAGGTGGTAAATTCGGTGCTTTGGCAGAATTCATATTGTATCCGAATGATGTTATGGAAAATTATAAAGAAGGATATAATGCGAATAATTATGTTTTGTCTGCACAGTATCCAAAAGGGTACGAGAGATTTAGAAAGGATTTTCATGATGAGTTTATGAGTTTGTTCACAGACTATCACATTAATGGCAACGTTAATCTGGAGTTTTATATCAATCAAAAAGGAGAAATTACAAATCCCAGAATCTATCCTGAGATTTATGATCCAAAATTTAATATCGATTTTCTGAGAACTTTGTCTCGGCTTAAAAAAGTCTGGAAACCAGCTTTATATTTCAACATCCCTATAAAAGATAAAATAGTTTACCCCATGAATTTTTCTACAAATTTCTATGAAAGATAATCCTGACATTCTGTCACAATATTTTGTATCTTTGCAAATTCAATAAGTTCAGAATTTAATGTTTTGAGTTCAAACCTGTATGTGTAGAACCTTAGACATTAAATTTTAAACCTCAAATTCGATTATCGTGCAGGAAAAATATATAGACGAAACAAAACAGGGAGAAGCTTTTGCCATTGCGGGAAAAGCAGAAAACTCAAAGAAATTATTCTTGGAGAGCTACGGTTGTCAGATGAATTTCTCTGACTCTGAGATTGTTGCATCCATACTTAATGAACAGGGATATAATACAACGTTGAAGGTTGAAGAAGCAGATTTAATCCTTCTAAATACCTGTTCCATCCGTGAAAAGGCCGAGCAGACCGTAAGAATGCGTCTTTCACAGTTCAAAAACCTGAAGAAAGAAAAACCGAACATGACGGTTGGCGTTTTGGGCTGCATGGCAGAAAGACTGAAAACCAAATTCTTAGAAGAAGAACAGTTGGTGGATCTTGTGGTTGGTCCCGATGCATACAGAGACTTGCCTAACCTTTTAAAAGAAACTGAAGACGGAAGAGATGCCATCAACGTAATTCTTTCAAAAGAAGAAACATATGCAGATATCAATCCGGTTCGTTTAGGCGGAAATGGGGTTACAGCTTTTGTAACGATTACAAGAGGCTGCGATAATATGTGTACATTCTGCGTTGTTCCTTTCACGAGAGGAAGAGAAAGAAGCCGTGATCCGCATTCTATTCTGGATGAATGTAAAAGCCTTTGGGAAAGCGGGTATAAAGAAATTACCTTATTAGGACAAAACGTAGATTCTTACCTTTGGTATGGAGGCGGTCCTAAAAAAGATTTCGCCAAAGCATCTGAAATGCAGAAAGCTACAGCCGTAAATTTTGCCCAGTTGCTTGATTTGGTTGCAAAAGCCGTTCCTGAAATGAGAATCCGTTTCTCTACTTCCAATCCGCAGGATATGAGTTTGGATGTATTCAGAATGATGGCAAAACACGATAACATCTGTAAATACGTTCACCTTCCGGTTCAGAGCGGAAGCAACAATATGCTGGAAGCCATGAACAGACAGCACACTCGCGAAGAATATTTAGATTTAATTAAAAAAGCAAAAGAAATCGTTCCCGAAGTTGCTTTTTCTCAGGATATGATCGTCGGTTTCTGCAACGAAACAGAAGAAGATCATCAGGATACATTAAGCTTAATGAGAGAAGTGGAATACGACTACGGTTATATGTTCGCTTACTCAGAAAGACCGGGAACTCCCGCTCACAAAAAGATGGAGGACAATATTCCGGCAGACGTTAAACAGAGACGTTTGGCAGAAGTCATTGCCTTACAGGGAGAACTGTCCAGAAAAAGAATGAAATCTTATGTAGGAAGAGTTCACCAGATTTTAATTGAAGGAACTTCCAAAAAGAACGAAAACCAGTGGAAAGGAAGAAACTCCCAGAATGCAGTTTGCGTTTTCGATAAACTGGAAGGGCAGAAAATTGGTGACATTGTGGACGTTTTTGTTTTTGATAATACGCAGGGCACACTTTTAGGGGAAACGGTAAAGTAATTTATTGGGCAGCTTAGAACTTCGTTCATAGCTTTCGATTAAAGCCTTCGCTTTTATCTCATGTATGCCTTCCGTTCCCGCTTTTTTATTTTTTTGGAAAAATAAAAAGAGCTCCACTCAAGTCGGGCTGCATGCATCTCAATAGTGAGTAAGTTTTAATATAAAATTGAGAATATTCTTTCAAAATGAAAGATTTACAAAATACACAACTTTTACAAAATATTTCTTCATTACTCGATAATGCAAGAAAAAAAGTTGCTGTTGCTGTAAATCAGACCATCGTTCTTACCTATTATGAAATAGGAAGAATGATTGTTGAAGATGAACAGAATGGGGAAAACAGAGCAGAATATGGAAAAGCTGTTCTTAAAGATTTGTCATTACATCTTACAGAAAGATTCGGTAAGGGGTTTTCTGTTTCAAATCTTAAACAAATTAGGCAATTTTATATTGTCTATTCAAAAGGACAAACACCGTCTGTCTTTTTGCAAGATTCGGATAAGCATAATGAAAAAGGACAAACACTGTCTGACGAATCAGGAGTAATAACAAATCAAAAACCAGCCCGGCAAGATTCTATAAAATTCAACCTTTCATGGTCTCATTATCTGAAATTAATGAGAATCACTGATAGTAATGAAAGGAAGTTCTACGAAATTGAAAGTTATAAAAACAACTGGAGCCTAAGAGAATTACAGAGGCAGTACGATTCTGCTTTATATGCAAGACTATCTTTAAGTAAAAATAAAGAAGAGATTCTTCAGCTTGCTGAAAAAGGACAAATTATAGAAAAGCCCAAAGACCTCATCAAAGATCCTTATGTTTTGGAATTTCTGGGACTGTCTGAAAAGCCTCATTATTCTGAAAACGAATTAGAGTCCGAATTAATTGATAAACTGGAACATTTTCTTCTGGAATTAGGAACCGGATTTACCTTTGTTGCAAGACAGGACAGAATAACCTTTGATGAAAAGCAATTCCGTATAGATTTGGTGTTTTACAATAGAGTTTTGAGATGTTTTGTCTTAATTGATTTAAAAATCGGCGAACTCAAACATCAGGATATCGGACAAATGCAGATGTACGTCAACTATTACGATAGAGAAAAACGCCTTGAAGGTGAAAATAAAACCATAGGCATTATTCTTTGTCAGGATAAAAGTGAAGCTTTGGTAAGATATACTTTACCGGAAGATAACGAACAGATTTTTGCAAGTAAATATTTTACCATATTGCCAAGTAAACAAGATTTTATTAACATTTTAAACTCAGACAATGGAAAAATTTCATAAATATTGCCTAAGTGTATTGTTGGTAATAATCTGCAGCAATATTTCGGCTCAAATTTCCAACGGAACAGCCGAAAGTGAAGACTGTAAACAGCTTTATGAGCTTTATAACCAGATTTTAAATCAGGGTTGTGAAGATTTACAGGAAACCTGTACAAAAGAAAATCCTGTACAGAATATAACGATCAATCAAAAGCATCCTGCAATTGATCTTATCGGTAAAATTTTCTTCCATAAACAAAAGAACAATTTTCATCACGATAAAACAGGAACCGATTTTTCTGAAAAAGAAAAGCATGATCAGCTCCTGAAAAATTTTGAAAAGAACAGCAGAGAAACGCTCTTCGCTGAAATTTTATATTTTAAAACCAGAGTTTCAAAAGTCAGAAATAAAGATTATTTGGACGTTGTAAGTTAAATTTAAATCCAATTATTTTTAAACTAAACAGCAGATTTACAATTAATTAATGTAAATCATATTCAAATCAATAATCTAAAAATTTACTTATGAGCAACGAGCTTCAAAATATAAAAAACCGTTTCGGAATTATCGGAAACTTTCCGGCTTTAAACCGTGCTTTGGAAAAAGCCATACAGGTCGCACCAACCGACATTTCAGTCCTTGTGATCGGGGAAAGTGGAGTGGGGAAAGAATTTATTCCGAAAATTATCCATTCAGAATCCAAAAGGAAACATCAGCCTTATATTGTCGTTAACTGTGGAGCAATTCCCGAAGGAACGATTGATTCCGAATTGTTCGGACACGAAAAAGGAGCATTTACAGGAGCTACAGCAACCAGAAAAGGATATTTCGAAGTTGCCGATGGCGGAACGATCTTTTTAGATGAGGTGGGAGAGCTTCCTTTACAGACGCAGGTTCGTTTACTTCGTGTTTTGGAAAGCGGCGAATTTATGAAAGTAGGTTCTTCACAGGTTCAGAAAACGAATGTAAGAATTGTCGCTGCAACGAATGTGAACATGATGAAGGCAATTCATGACGGAAGATTCCGCGAAGATCTTTATTACCGTCTCAATACAGTGCAGATTGATATGCCGCCTTTGCGTGAAAGAAAAGGGGATATTCATTTGCTTTTCAGAAAATTTGCCATCGATTTTGCTGAAAAATACAGAATGCCGGAACTTGAACTTGAGTCAAGTGCAGTACATTACATCGAAAATTATACGTTCCCCGGAAATATTCGTCAGTTAAGAAATTTAGTGGAACAAATGACGGTCGTAGAAAGGAACAGACACGTAGCCGTTGAAAAACTGGCGGAATATATTCCTATGGAATCACATCTTCCGATGGTTGTCAATACACCAAATACGCCAAAGCAGAACGATTTCGGAAGCGAAAGAGAAATCATGTACAAAATTCTATTTGACATGAGAAACGATATTAATGATTTAAAATCCTTAACTTCGGAATTGATAAAAAACAGAGGAACATCCGATCTGAGCAGTCACGAGAAAAATTTAATCAACAGAATTTATACTCCTGAAACACAGCAGAATGTGGCTCCCGGTTCTTTACTGTATTTTGAAAACAATAATAATCATAATCCGGTAGTTCAGAATCCGACAATTATTTCAGAGCCGGACAACAGCTACGAAGATATTGAAGATATTGAAATTGAAGAAAACAGACCGGAATCTTTATCGCTTCAGAATAACGAAAAAGATCTGATTATCAAAGCATTGGAGAAACATAAAGGAAGAAGAAACAAAGCAGCAGATGAACTGGGAATTTCCCAAAGAACTTTATACAGAAAAATAAAACAGTATAACTTAGAAGAATAATAAACTAAAAATTAAATCATGGTGAAAATTAATGCAAAACCGGTCAATTTCAAATTAGGAGATTACATCAGCGACGGATACGAATTCTACAAAGCAAATTTTGGAAATTTGTTGGGCGCTTTCTTCCTCGCCATGATCATGTCAATCATTCCTTTATGCGGACTTTTGGCAGTGGGAAATTTTTATAAATATTGCCGTGATTTAAGAGCCGGAAGACAGGTAAGCGCAGGAGATATTTTCAATTTTGATAATTTCACGCCTTACTTTATGATTCAGCTTATTTTATTCGCCGGAATAATGGTCGTTTATATTCCCATGATTATCATGATGGTCGCAATGGGAGAACAGGATCCTTCAGCCGGACCCCCTGCTGTTTTTTTCATTTATATGTTATTTGTGTATGTTGGGATTTTATTCGTAGCCCTGAAAGGTTTTTATATGCCCGCTTTAATTTCCCTTGCAGGAGTTACAGAGATTAAACAGGCATGGAAAATCTCTTCGGTGATGAGTAGAGGAAACCTTTGGTCCATCTTTTTATATTCACTGGCGGTAGGATTTTTATCTCAGTTAGGAGTTATAGCATGTTTTATTGGCTTGATTTTTACAATACCATTTGCCTATGCTTCTCACTATTTTGCCTATGAAGATGCATTGAAGCAGGTTACTTATGATGAAATTCAGGAAATTGGAATTAAAAATGAATTTTAAAATTAAAAATATTAAAATAGGACAGCTGAAATTTTGGCTTTTGGCACTGTGCTTATCAGTGCTGAACTCGTGTTACAGTTTTACGGGATCATCTCTTAAAGATGAAAAAACAATTCAGATTAATGAATTTCCCAATAATGCTCCTTTGGTAAACCCTACATTGTCACAGCAGTTTTCTACGGATATCCAGAACAGATTCCTTCAGAGAACCACTTTGAAAGGGACAAAAGAAAATCCGGACATTCTGGTAGAAGGTGAGATTACAGATTATTCCATTACACCCACAACTATTGGTTCCAATACGGTTACCAACCAAAGTACAGGAGGAGTGGTGCAGGAATCCCAGAATAAACTTACCATCACAGTAAAAGTTCATTACGAGAACAAACTTCATCCGGAGTTAAGTTTCGACCGAACATACAGTGATGAGGCAGTGTTCAACAGCAACCTTTCCCAGTCTCAGATCGAATCTTCTCAGGTGAAAATTGCAACGGACAGAATTATAAACAAGATATTTAACGATATTGTAGCGAATTGGTAAGATGAATCATAGAGTTTTAGAATTATTAAAGACCCCGAAAAACATTCAGTCAGAGGATCTCCATCTTCTGAAAGAAGAGATTAATTCTTTTCCCTATATTCAGAATATCAGAGCGTTGTATTTGTATGGGGTGCATCTGTATGATAAAGACAATTATCAGAAAGTACTTTCTACAACAGCCGCTTATACCACAGATAAAAAAATCCTTTATCAGCTGATTAACGGTAAAATTCAGCAGAAACCAAAACCTGAAACAAAACAGGAAACGGTAAGGGAAAAAAATATTCCTTCAGAAAATCCGCTTAAGATTCTGTATCAGGCAAAAGCGGGAGGTTTTCCGCTTAAAAGAGAGGAAAATCCTATCATTGAACCTCAACCGGAAATTGTTGAAGAACCGGTATCGGAAATCGTTAAACCCGAAGAAGAACCCCGTATTCTTCCGCCTCCGAGAGAAGAAATTAAGCATTTGTATGTAAACGGAGAACGAAACAGAATTCTGTTTGAAGGAGAAGAAAATTTCCTTGAAGATGATACTTTTGAAACAATTGATCTTGAATCTACACTGGAATCCGGTTCTATCGTAACCCAGAAAGCTGAGAAAAAAGAAGAGACCGCTTCAGAAGAAAAATTTAACGAAAATCCTCTTCCGATTGCAGCAGAATACGAAGAATCCATTTCTGAAACTACGGTTGAAGAAGAAAACGTAAATTCTGAAGCTGAACAAGAGGAAACTTCAGATAACTCAGAGTCGGAATCTTCTAAAGAGGAAACTGTATCCGAGATTCAGATTCACGAAGAAGGAAATAAATCAACAGAAGAGCAGTCTGATCATATTTCAGATAAAGCTGAAAACGAAGAGCTAAAACCGACGGAAGAAATTTCAGAATTTACTCCTGAAACCATTGTTGAAGATGAAAATCTAAATGCTGAAACTGAAAAAGAAGAAGTTGAAGACCTGTCAGAATTAAGCTTCCATGAAACAGAAGCTTTCCTTCCGGAAGTGCAGGTCTCTGCAAATGAATCTGTTGAAGAACCAAAAAATGAAAGCAGCCAGTCTGAAAATTCAGAAATAATTTCTTCAGAAGAGTCCGCAGAATTTACGCCTGAAACGATTATTGATGAAGATGAAATTTCATCAGAGAAAGAAGAAAAGGTTGTTCAGAATGATGCTGAACTAAGCTTCCACGGAACAGAATCTTTCCTTCCGGAAGTGAAAATTCAGGCAAATACAGAAGATAAAATTGCAGAAGTACCTCAGCTTAACCTCAATAAACATGAAGATGAAATGCGCCGTCTGATTGAGGAAGTGGAGAAAAAGATGAAAGAAAAAGCGGCTGCGGAAGAATATAAAAAAGAAGAAGAGCCTGAAAATATCGGTCACGACATCAGTTTTGCCGAAACCCAAAGTTTTGAAGTAAAACCTGTTGAAACGGAAACTCAGGAAGAAGTTAGAACGGAAAATCCAGTAGCAGAAAGTAATTCTGAACAGACAGAGGAACCAAAAGCCGAAGTCAGTGAAGAAAAAGAAGAAATTCCGGCAAAAGAAGAAGAAACGAAAGTTCAGTCTGCGTGGAAACCAATGTCTTTTGATTCCAATCTTCCGGATTCTCTGATCAGTAAATCTCCTGAAGTTGTTCAGCCTGAAACAGAAGAGCTTAAAGCAGATAAAACAGAGGAAATTCAGCAGCCGGAGATTGCAGAGCAGGAGCAAGCTGCAGAAGCCGAAACTGAGCCGGATTTCGACGAAGAAAGCATCGTGTCTGAAATTTCAGAAGAAACAACTGAACAAAATACCGATGAAGATGTTTCTGAGAATTCAGAAGAAAATAAAGAGGAAGTTCCGGTAATGAACGTTTCGTTTTTCGGATCGGGATGGACGATTCCTCAACCAGAAAAAGAAAAAATGACAGAAGAACCCAAACAGGAAAGCAAAGAAGAAAAAACAGTTGAAATTCCTGTGGAAAAACCTGCAAAAACAACCAAACCGAATGTCTTCGACAGCAATGTTCCGGGATTCATTAATACATGGCAGAGCTGGCTGAAAATCGACAGAACGGAAGAAAAACCTAAAGAGGAGAAACCCGATCTGAAAACAAAAGTGATTGAGACTTTTATCGAAAACAATCCGAGAATCAGTCAGTTAAAAGAAGAAAGTACTTTTGTCGTGAAAGAAAAAGGAGACGATATCTCGCATTTGATGACAGAAACACTGGCAAATCTTTATTTTGAACAGAAATTATATACCAAAGCCATAAAAGCATTTGAAATTCTGATCAAGAAAACCCCTGAAAAGAAAAAATATTACGAAGGTAAAATTCAGGAAATTAAAGATTTCAGAACCAAAGGATAACCTAAAAAACGAACCAATGAGCTTATTGTCTATTAACGCTTTTCATATCCTTTTTGGTGCGGTTGCAGTCATCATCTTATACATTGCGGCAATTGCTGTTCTGTTGAAAACAAAATCTGGAATTCTGCCTTATATGGCGTTAATCCTTTTTCCCGTCATAGCTCCTTTAGGAATTCTTCTTGGAAATTATAACAGGAAAATAAAATAAATAAAAGAGCGGAAAAATTTTCCGCTCTTTATTTTTTATGTCTGTTGAGGAAGTTCTTTATTTTTCCTGAATTTCCGCCATAATCTTCGTCCGAACACGATAACACCTATAACGATTATAATAGCAAAGATTCCTGCAATAATTGGAGCTGCCATTGCCAGAAATGCCATGATTCCCGCTCCGGCTGTTTCTGCAGTTCCGACGACGGAATTTCCCAAACCTCCCGTAGTTGCAGTCGACGCAGCCCGAAGTCCCGCAAATCCCGAACTGATGGTGGCTGCGGTTCCGCCTCCCGCAATTAAAGCTAAAGCCCACTGTGGAAAAGTTCCCAGATCTGCAAACTGACTGGCAAACAAAACAGAACCTGCAATCGTTGCCATCGGAACAGAAATTGTGTCCAGCAAATGGTCTATAAAAGGAATGTAATAGGCTAAAATTTCTACAATGGTCGCAATTCCGGTTGTGATTAAAGTGGGAAGTCCGGAAAGCCATTCAAAATTTTCGCTCATGGGAATCCAGTGCATATAAGAAGCAAGACTTACGGCAAACATCGGAAGAAATACCCGGAATCCGCTTGCTGCAGCCAGTCCGATACCAATAAACGCACTCAGAAGATAGGGTAAATAAGGAACGTTGTCTAACATATTAATTTTCAGATTGATTGTTTTCCCGAAGGTACAAAAAAATAAATTCTGAGAAATTTTCTGATAAAAATACTGTGAATGAAATTCAACTTAAAAAATAAACGGAAAAATAAGCGATAGAAAAGATTAAGACTTCTTCTGAGCCTGACAAAGCTTAATAAACTGTGCCTCTACATCCTGAAATTTTTCAGGTATTTCCGGAGAAGCCCAAAACATCATCGCCATTGTCTTATCGCCGAAAGCCTCTTTAAAAAGATCTTTATTCAGACGGTAACATTCTCTTAAAAGTCTTTTGATGCGGTTTCTGTGAACCGCTTTTTTAAAATATTTTTTGGAAACCGAAACCGCAAATTTCGTGCTTTCAACAGGTGTTGTCGGTTTGTTTTTAAGAATAATGATTCTCAGATTCCCATTCGTTCTCCATTTACCTTTTTCGAAAAGTAAAGAGATCTCGGTATTTTTCTTGAGTTTTTCGGCTCTGGGATATCTGAAGTTTGTCATGTACGGACTGTAAAGATAGGATTTGTAAGATGGTTTTCCCACAGATTTTAAAAATTCAGGCAAAAAGATTTTTGATTGTCCTTAAAATCTGCGGGTAAAAATTAATTTTTCTTGGTTAAATAATTGATGACTTCCGCTGCGGCATACAACCCGAAAATTGCAGGAATAAAGCTTATGGTTCCGTAAAAAGACCTTTTGTAATTTGTTCCGTCCGTCATTTTTAAACTGTCGTCTTTTTGCAGCTCATCAGAAAAAACACATTTAAATCCTTTGTTTATTTTCTCTTTTCGAAGCCTTTTTCTTACCTGTTTTGCGAGATAGCAGTTCTGGGTTTTGCTGATGTCTTTCACCATCACTTTGCTCGGATCGGTTTTTCCTCCGGCTCCCATGGAACTTACAAGTTTTATTTTTCTCTTTTTTGCTGCTTTTATCAGGCAAAGCTTAGGCGTTACACTGTCGATACAGTCCAGAACATAATCAAACTTTCCGTTGTCAAGAATTTCTTCCATTCTTTCAGGATTCAGGAATTCGTTGATTTTGATGAGGTTAAGTTTCGGATTAATATCCAACAACCTTTCGGCAACTACTTCTACTTTGTGTTTTCCTACTGTGGAATGCAAAGCGGGTAACTGTCTGTTAATGTTGGTGATATCTACCGTATCGCCGTCCACGATCGTCATGTTTCCGACTCCGGCTCTTGCAAGAAATTCTGCAGCAAAAGAACCGACACCACCCAAACCGACAACAAGAACTGTTGCTTTATTCAACTTTTCCAAACCTTCTTCTTTTAAGAGAAGCTCCGTTCTTTCCAACCAGTATTTATCCATTTTTTATTGTCTCTAAATTTTCCGAAATCTGTTTGTTTAAATTTTCCAGCGAAATTCCCTTTATTTCAGATACTTTCTCATACAATTCTTCGATGCTGAAATCGTCATTGTCGGTTTCCAGAAAGATTTTATCTAAAGGAGTAATTTTCAAAGTATTTTGCAAAGATAAATTATACAAAACCGCTTTTCCAAAACTCAGGTAAAAATTATTTTTCAGAAGATCTTCCGCAATCCTTTCCTTTTTATTAAAACCATGAATAATCATGGGTTGTTCTGCATATTTTTTAAAAGAAATCACTTCATAAAATTTTCTTACACAATGAATGATTATCGGCTTTTTTACTTCATTCGCAAATTGTATCTGTCTTAAAAAAACGTCTTCCTGAATCTTCTGATCAGTCTCCACGAAAGAATCCAGACCGCATTCTCCAATCGCCAAACAGTTTTCAGATACCCTATTTTTCATCCATTCAAACTGCCTATCAACAGCATTCACATCAATATCTTTCGGATGTATGCCTATTGAGTACGGAATATCGGTCGGAATCTGTTCAATATCCAGATTGTAAATTCCGTTTGGCATATTTTTCTTATGATGATGAAAATCAAAAAAATCCATTCATCAAAATTACTATTAATTTAGATTTAACGTAAATTTCTTAAACGAACGTTTATAAATCTGTTAAAAATTTCTTAACTTTACTCAAAGTGCACTTCATGAAGAAAAAATTTACAGAAAAGCAAATACATATTTTAGATATCGCGGAAGAGCTTATTGCAAAAAAAGGATATGAGGGAACCTCCGTAAGAGATATTTGTTCCAAGGCAAATATCAACGTCGCGATGATCTCCTATTATTTTGGCTCGAAGGAAAAGATGATGTCGTATCTTTATCAGTACAGGGTTTTAAAAACAAGAGAGACTTTTTCAGAATTTGCAGATACAATTAAAGACGGAAAACCGGAAATGCAGCTGAAAGAAATTATTAAATATATTGTCTCCCAGTTATTTAAATATAATTACTTCCATGGGTTTGTTACGCAGGAGCTTCGCCACACAGAAAATTTAAAAGATGAACTACTCGATTTTTATCAGCTCTTCGTTAAAAAATTAGATGAAGTCATTAAAAAAGGAGTGGCTTCAGGCGTTTTTACCTTCACTCCCAAACCTGAAGATATTTTAACCACAATTATCGGTTCCACTTTATTTGTGATCCGCAACAGGAATTTTTATGAACTGTATGTTCCGAACAAAAGCGAGGAAACCTATGCTAAAGAAGCCGAGAAAAAAGTGAGAATGAATCTTTTAATGACTGTTTTTGCCATTTTGGGATACGCTGCAGACTAAAATTACGTTAAATAATCATAAAAAAAAATCTATTGGCAAAAAAGTTATATTTTTGCAAATTAGTAAATCGGCTGTGTAATCCGAAAACTGTTGAACTTTTTATATGAAAAAATATATTTTAGGTATTTTTACTGTAGCAGTAGTAGCTTCTTGCGTAAGTAAGCAGGAAAGAGCAATGAAAAGTGCGGATAAAAATCTTATCTTAAAAACTGCCAATGAAAACTTTGCTAAAAAGAAGTGGAAAAACGCTTTGGCACTTTACGACAGGCTTCCGAACCTTGTTGCAGGAACAGATGATGCTCCCAATGTGGTTTTTAATTCTGCGTACGCAAATTATTACGACAAAAACTACAGATTAGCGGGAAATCAGTTTAAAAATTTCGCAATCAGCTTTCCTCAGGATAAAAGAAGAGAAGAAGCGGCATATATGTCTGCTTTGTGTTATTATGAGGGATCAATGGATTACAATCTGGATCAGTCTACAACACAGACGGCAATTAATGAGCTTCAGGACTTCCTGAACAATTATCCGAATTCAGAAAGATCTAAAAACATCAATACCCTTATTGACGAATTGTCTTACAAGCTTGAATTCAAGGCGTACGAAAATGCAAGACAGTACTACAAAATGGCAGAATACAAAGCAGCCAATGTAGCATTTGAAAACGTTCTGGAAGATTTTCCGAGTACCAAACTTCGTCCGCAGATTTACGATTATATTGTAAAATCCCGTTACGAACTGGCAACAAAATCGGTGTATGATCTTAAAGATGAGCGTATAGAAAGCGCATTGTCTTTCACAAGACAGATCGAAAAAGAAATGCCGAACACGGAAGTTTCTAAAACAGCTTTGGAAATCAGAAGCAAGCTTGAAAAAGAAAAGAAAGATTTTGTCGTAGTTAAGAAAAATACGGAGGCGAGAATTGCAGCTTTAACGGAGAGACAGAAAAAGCTGGAAGCTCAGAATGCAGAAAAGGCAAAAACAATTCAGCAGGAGAAGGATCAGATCGATGCAGAAAAGAAAGCAATGCAGATCCAGAGGGACAGTGCAGCGATTAGCACACCTCCGCCGGCGGCGACTTTCAAAATTAAAAGATAATTCGTAAATTTGCGAACTTAAATAAAATTAATATTCTCAAAATGAGTGTAAAAGATACAAAAGCAGAAGTAAATACCATTACTTACGATAAGGATAAGATTGAAGACAAAGTAGGCTCAATCTACGAAGCGATTGTTATCATGGGAAAAAGAGCAGAGCAGATCAACGCTGAAATTCGTACAGAACTTCACAATAAGCTAGACGAGTTTGCTGTTCATAATTCTACATTGGAAGAAGTTTTCGAAAACAGAGAACAGATCGAGATCTCTAAACATTACGAAAAACTTCCAAAGCCGACTTCTATTGCAATCGAAGAATGGCTGAACGAAGATGTGTACTTCAGAAAAACTGAAGAGAGAAAATAAAAATCAGTGTATTTTTTATATATGAAGGTCATAAGGAAATCTTTTTCTTTATGACCTTTGTTGTTTGGACGGCTTTGTGAGAAAAAATAAGTAATTTAGTATTCTTAAAAAATTAAAATTGAATGAGTCTTTCCGGTAAAAAAATTCTTATCGCGATTTCCGGAGGAATTGCAGCCTATAAAATTCATTTTCTGATCAGAGATTTTGTGAAAAAAGGAGCCGAAGTTCAGGTGATTATGACGCCTGATGCAGAACATTTCGTGACGAAGCTCAGTATTTCCACTTTATCCAAAAATCCGGTGTACTCAGACTTTTACAGTGATAACGGCACATGGAACAGCCATGTGGAAATGGCTTTGTGGGCAGATGTAATGGTTGTTGCGCCCTGTACAGCAGGGACATTGTCTAAAATGGTTCACGGATTATGCGATAATCTTCTGATTGCAACCTATATGTCTGCAAAATGTCCTGTTTTTATTGCGCCTGCAATGGATCTGGATATGTATGCACATCCATCTACAACCAGAAATCTGGAATTGGCAGAAGGTTTCGGACACCATATTATTCCGGCGGAAAGCGGCGAACTGGCAAGCGGATTAATCGGGCAGGGAAGAATGGCAGAACCGGAAACCATTGCAAAATCAATTGAAGATTTTTTTGATTCTGAAACTAAAAAAACATTAGCTGGAAAAACCGTTTTAATTACAGCCGGACCAACGTATGAAGCGATTGATCCTGTGAGATTCATCGGGAATCATTCCTCTGGCAAAATGGGCTTTTCTCTGGCGGAACAAGCTGCTAAAAGAGGCGCAAAAGTAATTTTAATTTCCGGACCGAGTGCTCAGAAAATCAATAACGAAAATATTGAGCTGCATAAGGTAACCTCAGCAAAAGAAATGTTATCCAAAGTTCTGGAGTTTTACGATAAAACAGACATCGGAATTGCAAGTGCAGCCGTTGCAGATTACGCTCCGAAAGAAATTGCCAAAGAAAAAATTAAAAAGAATGACGAAAATTTAACGATTGAACTGGTTAAAAATCCGGACATTCTTAAAACGATGGGCGAAAAGAAAACCCATCAGTTTTTAGTCGGTTTTGCATTGGAAACTCAGAACGAAGAGGAAAATGCCAAAGGAAAGCTGGAAAAGAAAAATCTGGATATGATTGTTCTTAATTCGCTTCGTGATGAAGGTGCCGGTTTTAAAAATGACACCAATAAAATAAAAATATTTACCAAAACGGGAAAAACAGAATTTGATCTGAAATCTAAAGAAGAGGTAGCGAAAGATATTTTGGATTTCGTTGAGGAGCAACTTTTAAAATAAATTGATCTTACCTTATTATGATAAATTCTTAGGGCTGCCTTTTGGGAAAATATTCTCAATAGCTCAAAAAGAGCATCACAACCCGTTTTTCATTATTCTGTCTGCGGTTTTAGGTGAAATTTTATGGATAAACTTCAGCAGTTTGGTTTTACCAATGTAGCTTTCCCATTTGTCTGACTTGAAATTCCGCATAAATTCGTCAACAAGCTTTTCAGGAGTAATTTTTGATTTTCCTCGTCCTTCTGTCATAGGGGTGTCAATTAAAGCAGGAATAATTTCAAAAACTTTGATCCCTGTTTCTTCTAATTGATAGCGCAGTGTTTTAGTAAAACTATGCATTGCCGATTTTGTGGCACAATAAACAGAAGCTGATTTTTTTGGGGAGATAAAAAGTCCGCTACTTACATTGATGACTGCGCTATTTTTGTTTTTCAGAAGTAAGGGCAATAAAAATCCGGTCAACTTTACAGGAGCTGTAAAATTGGTTGAAATTTCATATTCTATTTTATCAGCAAGTTCTTTTTCTTCAATAAAACTGTAGTTGAACTGAACGGATGCATTATTGATCAGAATATTTAAATCAGAATGGTGTTTTTCGATAAGCAAAACCAATTCTGCTAAAGAATTTTCATTGGTTAAATCTCCCTCAAAAACGATAATTTCCGGAAATTCAGCTTTGATCTGTTCCAATTTGGCAAGATTTCTTCCTGTAATGATAACGGTATTGTTCATTAATAAGAAATGTTTTGCTAAAGCAAGCCCAATTCCTGATGAACCGCCTGTGATTAAAATGGTGTTTCCGGTTGCCGTCATTTCTTTTCTTGTTTAAATTGTTCATTAAAATCCTCAAAAAGATTCTCCTGTCCTACAATGATGTCTTTAATTTCAAAATAGGGAACGCCATAAATTTTGGTGTCTCTCAGCAATTCAATTAACAGTTTGTAATCATTTAAATCTGTTGTGGTTACAATCATGAAATCTGAAACGGATGCGTGAAAGTACTCACTGTCAAAAAGCTTTACGTTGACTGTTTTGCTGACACGGATAAAAATCGGGGTAAGTTCTTTTTCCACAAACCGGCTTCTTTCATCTCTTGTTAAAGACAGCCATTGCGGTGTTGCATTCATTAAAATCAGAATGGTATAAGGTTTTTGTACCGTGCTGTTCTGTCTGGTCTGCGCATTGCCGAAAAAAGAGATCGCGGTTAAGAATGCAAATAATAATTTCTTCATTTTGCCTTGTTTTAAATTACAGGACAAAATTCAGAAAGCGGTAAGACAATTCCATTTACATAGGTAAAGAAATTTACTTTTCTGAAATTTTTCTTCTGATTCTGCTGAGCTGCGTTGGAGTTACTCCCAAATAGGAAGCGATTTGGTATTGAGGAATGAACTGCTCTAAGTGAGGATATTCCTTTTGAAAGATCTCATATCTTTTGTCCGCATCCAAAAGAACAATCTCTATTTCTCTTTGTTCCTTTTGTACAAAATACAATTCTGCTAAAATTCGTCCTGCTCTTTCTATTTCAGGATACAAGTCATAAAGCTTTTCGATATCCGAATAATTGGCTACCTGCAGACTACAATCTGTGAGAGCCTGTTGATTGATCTGATTGGGCGTTTTCGTGATCAGAGAAGAATATCCGCCAATGAAGCAGGGGCTTACAAAGAAATGTTTATTGTACTCAACGCCTTCTCCGTTTCTGTAAAATGCTCTCAGAATACCGCTTTCCAAAAAACCAATTTCTTTCGCAGTTTGTCCTTCAGAAATAAAAAATGCTCCTTTCTTTAAAGTTCTGGGGGAAAATATTTCAGACAGCTTTTCCCAGCTATCAGGTGATATTGCAGTCAGGCTGTTAAAAAATTCTTTTAAATCATTCATTATGTTTTCTTTAAAACAGATATAAAAATAAACCCCTTGAACAGAATGAAATGCAAAAACTATTTCACTTCAGATGATTGTCTTTTCAGGGATTATATTTTTTATCAGAAAAATGTTTAAATTTTATGGTTTCATTCTGAGGGTACATTTTTAATGCAGTCGAATGATTTTAGATAAATATAGATACAATTCCCGATATTTTGTCGTATACTAAGAATAATTTTAATAAATTTCCGTTCTCAATTTTTAGTAGATAATGAAAAAATTTTTAAGCATATTTTTACTTCTGTTTTTATTCAGTCAGAGTTTTTCTCAGGAGTTACTGGCAACGGTACAGGTGAATTCCCAGCAATTGGGAGGAAGTAACCAGTCTGCCTACAAAGCTTTGGAGAAAAGTTTGAGAGATTTCATCAACAATACAAGCTGGACAGGAAAAAGACTGCAGAATTTTGAAAAAATAAAATCCAACTTCGCGATTGTGATCAGCGAAAGAGACGGAAACCGTTTCAGAGGAAGTATTGTGGTACAGGCAGTTCGTCCTGTTTTCAACACAACGTATGAATCTCCTTTGCTTAACCTTCAGGATACAAGATTTTCTTTTGATTATGTGGAAAATGAAAACCTTATCTTCAACGAAAGACAGTTTTCTGGAAAAAATTTAATTGATGTGATCAGTTTTTACGTTTATGTCATTTTGGGAATGGATGCAGACAGTTTTCAGTCGATGGCGGGAACACAATGGTATCAGAAAGCACAGCAGATTGCACAGAACGGAGAATCTCAGAATACCTATGATGGCTGGAAGCAGATCAATGAACCGAGAAGCCGTTCTATCCTCATCAAAGAAATCATGAGCCCGAACTGGAGCCAGCTTCGTGCAACCATTTATTCTTATCACAGAGCGGGACTGGATAATCTGTTCAATCAGGACCAAAGTCAGGGCAAAAAAGTAATTTTTGATGCCTTAATGCAGCTAAAACAATACGAAAACTCATTCCAACAGGCATATTTCTTCAATCTTTTTATGGATTCCAAGGCAGATGAGATTTTCAACATCTTCAATTCCGGAAATAACGGAGGAATTGTTCTGGGCGATCTTAAGAATGAAATGATCATCCTTTCGCCAAAAAATACCGAAGCAAGATGGAATAAATGGAAACAGTAATTCTCTTGAATTCTGAAATCTAAAGTTCTATATTTGCAATAGCCAAATAATCGCTATTATCAATGCTTTCGAGAATTTACATTAAAAACTTTGCCCTTATTGATACGCTTGAAGTATCATTACACAACGGTTTACAGGTGATTACCGGAGAAACCGGTGCGGGAAAATCTATCATTTTAGGTGCGCTCCGATTGATTCTGGGTGAAAGAGCAGATGTAAAATCGATCTCAAAAGCAGAAGAAAAAAGCATCGTAGAAACAGAATTTTCCCTGAACAATCAGTTCAAAAAATTCTTTATCGAAAATGATCTGGATTACGAACACCAGACCATTATCCGAAGAGAAATTTTACCTTCCGGAAAATCGAGAGCGTTCATCAATGATGTCCCTGTAACACTTGATATTTTAAAGGAACTGTCTTCACAGTTGATTGATATTCACTCCCAGTTTGAGACATCGAATCTTTTTACGACAGAATATCAGTTTAAAATCATCGACGGACTTTCTGAAAACAAACAGATCATTCATGAGTATCAGAATGAATTTTCAGATTTTCAAAGTCTTAAAACACAACTCAAAAAACTACAGACACAGCTTTCGGATTCCAATAAAGAAAGTGACTATAAAGCGTTTCTTCTGAACGAGCTTGAGGAACTACATCTGGATAATGTGGATTATGAAGAACTTCAGAATCAGCTTTCCATTCAGGAAAATGCGGAAACGATCTCCGATAATCTGGCTCAGGTTTTATCAAGATTTCATCAGGAAGAAGTAGGAATTTTATCCTTTTTTAATGAAGCGAAGAACAAACTTGCCAAAATTGCTGAAGTTTCCCAGAGTTTTGCGGAACTTGATGAAAGGCTTGAAATGTCTTTTGTGGAATTAAAAGACATTATCTCCGAGCTGGAAGATGAAGCGGAAAGCATAGAAGTAAATCCTGAAAATTTAGCATTACTGGTTGAATTGAACAACAGAATCAATAATCTTTTTGTAAAACATAATGTTTCCGATCTTACAGAACTCAAAGAAATAAGAGATCAGTTAGCCGGAGAACAGCAGGGCGCGTCCGAACTGGAATCTCAGATTGAAGAAGTGGAAGAAAATATTTCCAAAAAGGAAAAAACACTTCAGTCTTTGGCTGAAAAACTTTCGAAAAACAGAAAAAAGAGCATTCCTGTTTTCATCAAAAAAGCAGAATCTTTACTGAAAAAACTGGGGCTTGAAAAAGCCAGAGTTGATATTGAACTGCACGATTCTTCGGACTTCAATCCATTCGGAAAAGAAAATATCCAGCTTTTGTTTCAGGCAAACTCAGGATTTCCGTTAAAGCCGATACAGACAGCAATTTCCGGTGGTGAAAGATCAAGGGTAATGTTGGCGGTAAAAAAGATCATTGCAGAAAGTGATGAACTTCCCACTTTAATTTTAGATGAAATCGATACCGGAGTTTCCGGAAAAGTAGCCGAAGAGATCGGAAATCTGATGCGCGAAATGTCTGCCGATATGCAACTAATCGTCATCTCTCACTTAGCGCAGGTTGCCGCAAAAGGAAATAACAATTATAAAGTGCTGAAACAGGACATCGCCGGAAAAACACAATCTACCATTGTCCCATTAAGTGACGAAGAAAAACTGAACGAGATTGCCCAGTTGCTTTCCGGAAGTAAGATTACCGAAGCGGCTTTGGCGCAGGCGAAAGAGTTGATAGGATAGGTTTGAATTAATTTAGCTCATAGATGAAAATAAAATTATCAATGCTGTTATTGTTTATAACAATAACTGTCTTTCCTCAAAATATAAATTTAGAAGGAGTCTGGATTTTAGATAAAATTACATTTGAGAATGGAAATATTATCGAAATCAATGATCCCGATTTTTCTACCTATTCTCAATACAAATTTTCAAATAATAAAATGGAGGTAAACGGAGTGGAGGTTCCAATAACTATATTGCCAAAAAAAATATCTACTCCTGCTTTAAATATTGATTATGAATTTCAAGATAAATATCTTCTTTTTAAGAATTTATCTAATGGAAAAATTATTTATCTTTTAAAGCCTGAATCATTCGTTGAAATGTATCCTGAATTTTTGCCTAAAAAAATTATTTTGGATGATAGATCAGTTTATGAAGAAAATTTGGTAATAAGGGCAGATTTTAATCGTTTGGGTGGATTTGATGTTTACTTACGAGATTTTATGTACAGTTATAAAGATTACCCAAAAGACAGAAATCAATTCATAGTGCAATTTGTTGTTACAAAAGAATCCAAAGTAACTGATATTAAAGTTATAAAGGGTTTGTCTAATGATTTTGATAGTAAGCTAATATCTTATATAAAGAATTCTGAAAAATTTTTTAAAAACCAAACGAATAAAGATTTTTTAATAAAAAAAACAAAATTTCACACGTATCTGAAAAGAAAAATCCATATTTTTGGCGTATACTAACGTTGTATTAAATAAGGAGGAGTATTTTATGAATCAAAATTCTCAAACGCCACCAGAGTTCCAAAAGAAAAAGAACTCTATCAATCCTAAATATATAGCTGGTGCTGCTGCCTTTGTTGTAGCCGCTGGCGCCTGTGGTTTTGGTGGAGCCATGCTCGCCAACAATATGACAGGACCTTCTGGAGTCACTATTAACCAGCAATCCGGAAACTCTTCTACAGCCGCTATCAATGATGTGAGCGATATAGCTGCAAAATGTGGA
>OGQD01000293.1_pt1 | contig 40330 bp, 34 predicted proteins | sample 1553091 | NCBI WGS metagenome assembly OGQD01 (sample SAMEA2580290, study PRJEB22360) | human gut metagenome | biome: human gut; feature: human-associated habitat; material: faeces | place: Denmark | collected 2008/2010
GCTGCCGCGCCGGCCAAGGCTGCGGAAGCCGCTCCGGTGGGCGCGCCCAGCCGTGACGGCGCCAAGGTCCACGCCGGCCCCGCGGTGCGCATGGTCGCCCGCGAGTTCGGCGTCGAGCTGAGCGAAGTCAAAGGCACCGGCCCGAAAGGCCGCATCCTCAAGGAAGACGTGCAGCTGTTCGTCAAGGAACAACTGCAGCGCGCCAAGTCGGCTCCGGCCGGCGCTACCGGTGGCGCAGGCATCCCGCCGATCCCGGAAGTCGACTTCAGCAAGTTCGGCGAAGTGGAAGAAGTGGCGATGACCCGCCTGATGCAGGTCGGCGCCGCCAACCTGCACCGCAGCTGGCTGAACGTGCCGCACGTGACCCAGTTCGACTCGGCCGACATCACCGAGATGGAAGCCTTCCGCGTGGCCCAGAAGGCCGTGGCGGAAAAAGCCGGCGTCAAGCTGACCGTGCTGCCGATCCTGCTCAAGGCCTGTGCCCACCTGCTCAAGGAAATGCCGGACTTCAACAGCTCGCTGGCCCCCAGCGGCAAGGCGCTGATCCGCAAGAAGTACGTGCACATCGGCTTCGCCGTGGACACGCCGGACGGTCTGCTGGTCCCGGTGATCAAGAACGTCGACCAGAAGAGCCTCCTGCAACTCGCCGCCGAAGCCGCCGAACTGGCCGAGAAAGCGCGCACCAAGAAGCTCTCCGCCGATGCCATGCAGGGCGCCTGCTTCACTATCTCCAGCCTCGGCCACATTGGCGGCACCGGCTTCACGCCGATCGTCAACGCGCCGGAAGTGGCGATCCTGGGGGTCAGCAAAGCGACGATCCAGCCGGTGTGGGATGGCAAGGCCTTCCAGCCGCGCCTGATGCTGCCGCTGTCGCTGTCCTACGATCACCGCGTGATCAACGGGGCGGCTGCCGCGCGCTACACCAAGCGCCTGTCCGACCTGCTGGGCGATATCCGCACCCTGCTCCTGTAAGTGCGGCTGCTGTAAGTGTTGCAAGGGGCCGGTTCGCCCGGCCCTTCCTCTCGACGAGCACGCCACGCTCGTTCTCTCCAGCCCTGCCGGATGGCGGGGCTTCTTTTTGCCGGACCGGCGGTCAGGCCCAGCGCCCGCCGCTGACTCAACTTCCCACTGTGACGGCCGATACAGTCTTGGCTTGTCATGGCCCCGTGCCTCATGCAAATCTTGCCAACGCCCATAGAAGTCGGGTGGGGCGAAGTACCCCATCCAGCACCCTGGAAATCTCCCGCGCATGAAGAGTCATCCCGATGCCGCCAGCCGTCAGGCGGCCGAGGTTGTCACGCAGCTTCCCGTCCCGTCGAGGCTCGGGATGCTGCGCTTCGAGCGCCTGAACGAGCCCAGCTGGACCCTGCTGTTCCTCGACCCCGGCTGCGAACGCCAGATCGGCGTCCCGGCCCAGGACCTCTGCGGCATCCTCGACGCCCCCTACGCCAGCCTGATGGAGCCCGAAGCGCGCCATCGCCTGCATGAGCAGGTGCAGCAGCAACTGCTCAGGGACGGCCGTTACCGGGTGCGCTACCTGCTCCATTCGCCACGCGGCACGCTGAACGTGCTGGAGGTCGGCGAAGCCTTCCAGCAGCACGGCCGCCAACTGCTCCACGGCTACCTGCTACAGACCGAGGCGGACGAGCACGAAACCGAGCTGGACCCGCGCCTGCTGGACCTCGAGGCTCAGAACATCCGCCTGAAGATGTCCCTGGAGATGTACCAGCGCTCCCAGGACGAACACCTGCAGCACCTGGTGCGCTCGCGTACCCAGCAGAACCTCATCGTGCGTCTGGCGCGGCACCGCTACCTGTCCAGCGACCCGCTGCTGGAAGCCGCGCAACTGATCGCCCAGGCCGCCTGCGAGGCCTACGATGTCGCCCGCGCCGGCATCTGGCGCCTGCACCCGGACCATCGCCTGGAAGCGGTGACCATCTACCGCCGTGATACCGACCAGTACGAAAAGCCGCAGGATATCGACGCCAGCCACTTCCCCAATTACCTTGACGCGGTGCATAGCGGCCGCGCCATCGACGCCCATAATGCCCAGCAGGACCCGCGCACCCAGGAGCTGGCCATGCGCTACCTGCGCCCGCAGGGCATCAGCGCCATGCTCGACGCCACCATCCGCGTCGGTGGCGAAGTGGTCGGCGTGCTCTGCCTGGAGCATGTCGGCGAAGTGCGCATGTGGCAGAGCGACGAGATAGCCTTCGCCGGGGAGCTGGCCGACCAGTATGCCCAGGTGCTGATGAACCACGAGCGGCGCAACGTCTCCAGCGCCCTGCACCTGTTCCAGCGCGCCGTCGAACAGAGCGCCAGCGCCTTCCTGCTGATCGACCGCGAGGGCCTGGTGGAGTACGTCAACCCGAGCTTCACCGCCATCACCCAGTACGGCGCCGACGAAGTGCGCGGCCGCCGCCTGCCGGAGCTACCGGCACTGGCGAATCTCAGCGAACTGCTGTTCGATGCGCGCTCCACCCTGGTCACGCAGAACAGCTGGCAGGGCGAGTTCCGCAGCCGGCGCAAGAACCTCGAGCCCTACTGGGCCCAGCTGTCGATCTCCAAGGTGTACAACGACGATGGCGAGCTGACCCACTACATCGGCATCTACGAAGACATCACCCAGAGCAAGCTGGCCCAGCAGCGCATCGAGCGCCTGGCCTACAGCGACAACCTCACCGGCCTGGGCAACCGCCCCTACTTCATCCGCTGCCTGGAGGAACGCTTCGCCCGCCAGGGCAGCCAGGCCTTCAGCCTGCTTCTGGTGGACATCGACAACTTCAAGCGGATCAACGACAGCCTCGGCCACCAGACGGGCGACAAACTGCTCACCAACCTGGCCCGGCGCCTGCGCAACAGTCTGACCCAGGGCACCAGCCTGGCCCGCTTCGCCAGCAACGAGTTCGCCGTGCTGCTCGATGGCGCCGGGCAGGACGCGGGCCTCAAGCTGGCCCAGGAACTGCTGGGCACCCTGGACAAGCCGCTGTTCGTCGACAACCAGTTGATCAGCGTCACCGGCACCGTCGGCCTGGCCTGCGCGCCGCTGCACGGCGCCGACCCGCACACCCTGATGAAGCACGCCGGCCTGGCGCTGCACAAGGCCAAGGCCAACGGCAAGCATCAGGTGCAGGTCTTCACCGAGGCGCTCAACGCCGAGGCCAGCCACAAGCTGTTCGTCGAGAACAACCTGCGCCGGGCGCTGACCCAGAACGAGCTGGAAGTCTACTACCAGCCGCAACTGTGCCTGCGCACCGGCCAGCTGGTGGGCCTGGAGGCGCTGTTGCGCTGGCGCCATCCGGAGAAGGGCATGATCAGCCCGGACCAGTTCATCAGCGTGGCCGAGGAAACGGGGCTGATCATCCCCATCGGCAAGTGGGTCGCGCGCCAGGCCTGCCGCACCAGCATGGAACTGGCCACCCTGGGCATGGGCGAAGTGCAGGTGGCGATCAACCTGTCGGCCAAGCAGTTCACCGACCCGGACCTGGTCGGCTCGATCGCCGCCATCCTCGACGAGGAACAACTGCCGGCCCGACTGCTGGAGCTCGAACTGACCGAGAGCCTGCTGCTCGAAGGCGACGACGCCACCCGCCAGCAGGTAGCGCGGCTCAAGGCCCTGGGCCTGACGCTGACGATGGACGACTTCGGCACCGGCTACTCGTCGCTGAGCTACCTGAAGAAATTCCCCATCGACGTGATCAAGATCGACCGCAGCTTCATCAAGGACATCCCCGAGAACGAGGACGACATGGAGATCACCTCCGCGGTGATCGCCATGGCCCACAACCTCAAGCTCAAGGTGGTGGCCGAAGGCATCGAGACCGCCGCCCAGCTCGGCTTCCTCCGCCGCCAGCACTGCGACGTCGGCCAGGGCTACCTGTTCGACCGGCCCATCCCCGGCCGCGAACTGCTGGAGAGCCTGCGCCGCTATCCCTGCCGCGGCGGCGCCTGAGCCGGCGCCCGGACGAGCTGCCTGCCTTTCCTGCTTCAACCGCCGCACCGGCGGAGTAAGCTATGTTCCACTCCGCCCTCTCACAGGAGCCCGTCATGGTGCTGCGTTCGCAAATCCTCGCCCACAAGCTCGAACTGCCGAGCGCCGAGCAGGCCCTGCCGGGCCGCGCCGAGAGCCTGCAGGTGCCCGAGCGGCACCATGTCAACGGCAACCCGCTCAAGCCGCCCTTCCCCGCCGGCCTGCAGCAGGCGGTCTTCGGCCTCGGCTGCTTCTGGGGCGCCGAGCGCCGCTTCTGGCAGCAGCCGGGGGTATGGAGCACTGCGGTGGGCTACGCCGGCGGGCACACGCCGAATCCGACCTACGAAGAAGTCTGCTCCGGCCTGACCGGCCACACCGAGGTGGTGCTGGTGGTGTTCGACCCGCAGCAGACCAGCTACGAGCAACTGCTCAAGGTGTTCTGGGAGGCCCACAACCCGACCCAGGGATTAGGAGGACAGTCAAGAGTAAATCTATGCTAGGAATCCTATTGCTAGCGCGCCTCAGCATAGCTATAGCCCAGCCAGGCGATCTACGTGACAGCAGAGCAGCCATACTGCACCCATATCGGCAGCACCCCAGCCCCCTGAATTTTATACAGAGACCCGTATGAAAACCGAAAAAATAGTACTGGCAGGCGGTTGCTTTTGGTGTCTTGAACCAGTCTTCAAGAGAATCAAGGGCGTTCAGTCTGTGAAATGTGGCTACACGGGGGGAACCCTCAACGCACCAACATATGATGATATATGCACTGGCAAAACAGGCCATGCCGAAGCAATAAAGATTGAATTTGATAGTAGCAAAATCAGCCTATCCGAATTGCTTGAGATTTTCTTTGCAATACATGACCCAACCACTCTAAATAGGCAAGGTGCAGATATTGGAACCCAATATCGATCTGCCATATTTTATGATAGCGACGAACAGCTAGTAACCGCGAAAACCGCAATACTAGAAACTGAAAAAAATGGCCTTTGGAAAAACCCAACGGCAACCACCTTAGAGAGGTTAACTGAATTCTTCGAAGCCGAGGAATACCACCAAGACTTCTTCACAAAGAACCCAAGCAATAGATACTGCCAGATATCAATAGCACCAAAGCTCGCAAAGCTGGAAACTATATTCAAAAACCAAAAAGCAACTGGGCGCGAATAGTGCCCAATGTAAAACCGAGTCCAACCATCACGACCGCCCGCCCCGATGGGCGAGGAGGTGGCGGATGATGAAGAAGCTGCGTAAGCATCAGACTCCAGCTGCCTAGCAGGCTTTGAGGCCTGCAGGCCCATTGCCTCACTCTTGGGTAGCATTGGCGATTGGGCGCTAGGCGGCATGATGCTCTGCCGCTCGGCGGAATTTCGAAGGCTAGTTATTTAAAGTTTTTAGAACGTGAGTTAGGCTACACTGCCATATCAGCCGCACTACTCCAAACTTTTAATCTCAAGTGTGTTTAGCTATTTAATGAGGAATGGAGTCCTTGACCATGAAGATCAAAATGCGAAACAATTTATTGCAAGTTATGTAGCCGCAACTGGGTTTATCAATACCTACATATAATATAAAATAGCGGTAACTCAGAGGGTGGCGACTATGGCCAATGGGAAAATTCTTCGCCAGTTGTTCAAAGCGGGCACTGCAGGTGATACCGATGCGTTTCGCCTTGCCTCTAAAGCTGTTATCGAGGAAGAGCGGCAGAAACAACACCATCTTCTCGCTAATGATCTAGAGCAAATCCTCTACGGCAGCGACTTGAACTTCAAAGCATCTAGTAGCACATCACGCACTCACTATGATGTTCCCGTAGATAAAGAGCGCGGTTTACCGCTGCTTGACATAAGGTCACCTAAGCGCTCCCTTGATGAAGTGATTCTCCCTCCCAGCAGCTCTGCTGCACTAGAGGAGATACTCGAAGAGAACCGTCGTGCTGATGTGCTCCGCAGCTACGGTATGAAGCCCGCGGGCAAGGTGATTTTCTTCGGCCCACCGGGCTGCGGAAAGACACTGGCAGCCGAGGTAGTAGCGTTCGAACTTGATCGACCTTTGGCAATTGTCCGATTGGATGCGCTGGTTTCGTCTTTCCTTGGTGAAACGGCTGCCAACCTTCGCAAGGTCTTCGATTTTATTGCCCAGCATCCGTTTGTTGTTCTATTCGATGAGTTCGATGCAATCGGTAAAGAGCGCGGCGATAGTGGCGACCATGGTGAGCTGCGACGTGTAGTAAACGCAGTGCTTCAGATGATGGACTCATACGAAGGTCGCAGTTTGATCTTGGCTGCTACTAACCATGAGAAGATTCTGGACACTGCCATTTGGCGACGATTTGATGAATCCATCGAATTTCCGCTCCCGGATGAGAAGCAACTGAAAGATATTTTGTCACTGAAGCTGAGAGGAATCCGGCGTCAATTTGAGATTGACGACAAGGAAGTATTGACGGAGTTTAAGGGCAAGAGCGGAGCTGATGTTGAGCGAGTTATACGTCGCGCCGCGAAGCGGATGATCCTGCGGGAGCAAGAGTTTCTGACCCTCAAAGAGCTGAAAAGCGCACTTGCAAGAGAAGATCTCAGGAAGTCCTGAATCATAACAATTCAAGGAAGAAGCGGTGGCTACCTACAAGCATCTGAACATTGCACGGGAAGTTCTGGATAACTCACGCCGGACCAAGAATCCCCCTCCCTTCACCAAACGTGAAGATCGTCGAGGGCATGGCCAGAAACTCAATGCTTACTTTCTTACGGCTGAAGGGCAAGCCAAAAAGCAGATCGGCTCGACAGCTAACTCTCCCTACGTCCTCAAACTGAAATACGACGGCACTCTCAACTTCTCAAACCTTGATGTCCATGGCTTGGAGTTCGTCAGCCAGGAGGATAAACAGCTTTGCGTTGTTTTCGCGACAGAAGAAGGTTTGGCCAAGTTCGCTGACCATCTGACGAAGCTGGGTGTTATGGACGACGCCTTGACCTATGGCCAGATTCTGGAGGCTATCGCAGGGGTGGAGACATGGTCTGCGGAGGATCGGAAGAGCTGGGCGATCACCCATATCGGGATTCCGGACACCCCCACCTTCAAGCTTGATGTCGAACTATGGCCTGTCTATGTAGCGAGCCACCCGAAGCGAATCCTACTCACAAATGCTTTCGAGGCCTGGCTCTCAGGGGAGCGCATTAAAAGGCTCGACAAGCTGAATCTGGACAGCTTGCTCATGTACCGGGTTGAGGTGACGCCCGAACAAGCACAGCTACTGCTGAACCACCGCGATGTCCGGCTTGTTGATCTCATTCCCGCCACCGGAATCAGCATTCAGCAGCTGAATCGGGATATCAACGAGCTACCTCGAAACATACCTGCACCGGCCGCAGATGCGGCACGGGTCTGCATTCTGGACAGTGGTATCAACGGGAACCACCCCCTCTTGAAACCTGCGATGGCTGAAAGCGCCTCCTTTGTGGATGAGGAAGGAGACGATGACCAGGCGGGACATGGTACTGCTGTAGCCGGTGTGGCCCTGTATGGCGACGTAGAGGCCTGCAACAACTCAAATTTCTGGCGCCCGGAGCTCTGGATTTTCAATGGGAAGGTGATGAAGAAGTGTCCGCATACTGGCGATGCGATCTATGACGAGCTCTCGCTTGAGGCATCACTGACGAAAGCGGTTGAGTACTTCGTCGAGCTTGGATGTCGGATCTTCAATCTCTCCCTGGGTAACAATAATGCTCCGTACGATGGAGCTCATGTCAGGGGGCTCGCCTACATCCTGGACGTCCTCTCAAGGCGGCATAACATTTTGTTTGTGGTCTCTACGGGTAACTTCCGCGGCTCTGAAGAACCTCCAGTTCCGGTAAACAGCTGGCGTGACGAGTACCCCGAATATCTTGTCGCAGAACAAAGCGCAATCATCGATCCGGCACCCGCAATGATGGTGCTGACGGTGGGAAGCATCTCCCGGCACAACGCCACTTTTGACAGCCAGAAATATCCAGATATCAGTCAGCTCTCGCCTGCCTCGGAAAACCAACCATCACCTTTCACTCGGCATGGCCCCTCGGTTAAGGGTGCGCTCAAGCCCGAGCTTGTTGCGGCGGGTGGTAACCTTGCCAGCCCCATGAGGCAGGCCAATGCTCAGTGGTCGCCGCACATGCGGGGGCTGGGTGTACTTACGCTTAACCATCAGTGGGCAGGCAACACCATCTTCAAAGAAGTTAGCGGAACGAGCTTCGCGGCACCATACATCACTCATTTGGCCGGGCGCTTGCTGAATGAATATCCAACTGCGTCAGCGAATATGCTTCGCGCGATGCTGGTCAATCAGGCCTACCTTCCAGGTGAGGTTATTTCCACGTTTTCTAATGAGTTCAGAAAGGGCTACAAGGAGGCTAAAGCCACTCGGAAGCGTGATGTGGCGAGAGATGTCGCTGGCTATGGCGTAGTGAGTGAGGCCGACCTCTTCAGATCTTCCGATAACGTCGTAGTTCTGATGTCGGAGGAGACTATTGAAAACGACGGATGCCAGTTCTTTGAGCTGCCTTTGCCGGACGACTACCTGCGTTCCGCTCGTGGGACACGTGAGCTCTCGATAACATTGGCTTACTCGCCAGTAGTCCGAACTACCAGAATTGATTACTTGGCCACTCAGATCAACTATCGCTTGGCTGTAGGCACTTCGCTAGACGAAGTTCAGAAGCACTTTAGCAAGGAACTCAAGGCTGAGACGGAGGTGCTCAAGGAGGCCAAGTCCAGCAATCGCGACATCTCGGCCCAGCTGAGAAACCGCGGTACGGTCCAGTCTTCACGCTGGACGCTTCGGCAGTGTAAACCGGGTGAAAAGTGGTTTTTGGTCGTGGTCAGGCAAGACCGTGACTGGAACCCCTCTGCAGCAGAGAAGGAGCCCTATTCTCTGGTGGTCACTGTAGCTGATCGGGACAATGAGCATGCTCAGCTCTACACCCAGATTCAGGAGCGGATAGCGCAGCAGGCTGTGGCAAGGGAACAGCAAAAGGCTCAACAGGCTGCTCGGCTACAGAGTCGCGGGTAGTCAATATTCGCCTGCTATTGCAAGTACCCTACGGACTCAGCCATTTAAGCAGGCAATGCATCCTCGACGTGTTTGGTTTAGTGCTCTCCGCGCAGGGGATCACGTCGCCTCAGCTGACGTTGATCTCACAATTAAAGATGAGATGCAGGCTAGACTTGGGTGCTGCCACAGCCGGGAATTAGGTGGCCGAGCTACCACCCTCATTGAAAAAATCATCGTGAGCAACGCGCCCAAAGTCGCTGAGATCTTGGTCTTCATCACTGAACATGAAGTTCACCATCCGCTCACGTCTGAGACCTAAAAGCGTTCTGAAAAAACAGGACTCGCACAGATGGACCTCATAGCGCTCGCCATCATGAGCCGAGCCATAGCCCCAACTGGCGCGAAGAGTGCCAAATTGCAATCCTTGCCCTTCAACGCGCGTGCTATCGCCGCAGATGTCGCACAGGACATCACTGACCGATTTGCTCTGTTCCATAGCTGTGATCTTCATCGAAGCCTCCAATCAGGGTACATGCACGCCTTCGGTATCGGCATCCCTTTCGCCTTTGTCTTCTCGGCCTTTGCCATGGTCCCGACCGTAGTGCTCTTTGCGGTGTTTTTGGGCATTGGTTTAGAGAAGCGGCTTTCACTGGTCTTCAGGGTCATACGGTCCATGACAAGTATCTGGCCTGGTTCCTTCTGCTAGATCAACTTGAGTACCAGGACGCAAATGAAGGTAGCACCCTCAGTTGGGAAGCTACTGCCTGGGTTGGTGGCGATATCAATCGGTTCTGGTTTCGCTCGGAAGGTGAGCGAACGAATGGCGTTACTGAAGATGCGGAAATTCAGGCGCTCTACGGGCGTGCCATCAGCCCCTGGTGGGATGTGGTAGCAGGTGTTCGCCAGGACTTTAAGCCCGAGTCGCCGCAGACGTGGGCGGCTTTAGGCGTCCAGGGGATGGCTCTGTATGGCTTTGAGGCGGAAGCCACCGCCTTCGTCGGTGAAGGTGGGCAGACAGCAGCACGTTTTGAAGGCGAGTACGACATTCTCCTCACTAACCGGCTGATCCTCCAACCGACTGCCGAGCTCAATTTCTATGGCAAGGACGATCCTGCGCGCGGAGTAGGCGCTGGTCTCGCAAACACAGAGGTGGGGCTCCGCCTCCGATACGAAATCGTTCGTGAGTTCGCACCGTACATCGGCGTCACGTGGAGCCGGGCATACGGTAATACCGCTGATATGGCGAGAGATGACGGCGAAGACCTAGATGAGGCGCGGTTCGTTGCTGGCATCAGGCTTTGGTTTTAAGGACCTTCGATGAAAAGAATAATTATTAGCTTCGCTGCCTTCTGTGCTCTAGGCCTGTTGGTAGTGGCCGGAGTTGTTTTCTCAGGACTGATTAGCGTTGCCGCGGATGATCCTCATACGGGAGTCGTGCACGCATTCCTGGAAACTGCTCGCAATCGCTCGATTGAGGTTCGCTCCGAAGACATAGCCGTGCCATCTCTCGACGATGAAGACCAAATTCGCGCCGGGGCGGGGAACTACGACTCGATGTGTGTGGGTTGTCATTTGGGCCAGGCATGGCTGAGACCGAGCTAAGCAATGGCCTTTATCCCGCTCCACCCAGCCTGGCTGAAGCGGGGCTATACGATGACCCAGCAAAAACATTTTGGGTCATCAAGCATGGCATCAAGGCCACTGGGATGCCTGCGTGGGGTAAAAGCATGGCTGACCCGTACATCTGGGGAATGGTGGCTTTTCTGCAGAAGCTTCCTAAGTTAGATGAAGGAGCGTATCGAGCACTCGTTGCGTCTAGCGGTGGTCACCAGCATGGTGGTGGGGAGACCCCAGCTGGGCATGGTGAGCAACACGGCGAGATGGCCTCGGGCGACCACCATCAGGGCGACAGTGGCGGCTCGGATCACCACGGCTCTAGCAGCTCGGGTGGAGCACCCGGCCAACCAGGCTCCGGGCATCATGGTGGTAAAGAAAGCGATGACCATCATGCGTCAGACCAGCCACAGACGGCGGAGGAAAGCACTGACAATGACCGTGCCGATGCGGAAGGCAAATCCTCTGCAAATAACCATGTGCACGCAGACGGGAAGCAACACGAGCACTAACATCCGATATGTGTGTGCCTAGTCGGTTCTGACTAGGCTCTTTGAAAGGCGCCTCAGCGAAAGCATAAGGGTCGGCTCTAGGCCATCCTGGTCGACGCAACGGTACCGGAGGCCTCTGCAATTGCTTTCTAAAAGTTAGGCCGCAAGGCTAGTTGCCCATATGGTTCAGCGGCTTTCGCTCCGGCCGTTCTCTAATGGATGCTCCCAGTCCTGGCGACAGGGAGCCCCCCATTTCCCACTCAATCATCTCGCACAGACTAGCGAAGCCGTACAGGCAATCTGACTGCCACATCGCCACCAACTGCGCCCGCAGAGCCCCGGTGCGGTTGGATTTACCTTACAACATTGTAATGAAGTTTTTCGAAACGGGCTCGGTAGGAGCGTGTCGTAATTCAGTGTCTGCGAACAGGCTGATGAGCCGTATCGGTCAGTAGGCACCGACGACATACAACTATCGAACCCTGGAGAACGCAATGACAAACTCAATGTTCGCTTCCTGTATCCAAGCTTGTTCGAACTGTGCCCTTGTGTGCGAAACGTGCGCCTCTGCTTGCCTGCGTGAGGATGACGTAAAAATGATGGCACGCTGCATCGAGCTTGACCGCGACTGCGCGGACATTTGTAGGTTGGCCGCCATACTGATGAGTCGCGAAAGTGATTACGCTAAAGAATTTTGTGCCCTTTGCGCCAAGATCTGCCGTGCATGCGGAGAGGAATGCGCGAAACATCAAGTGGATCACTGCCAAGAGTGTGCCAAAGCGTGCATGAAGTGCGCTGAAGAATGCGAGCGCATGGCTGCGTAACATTCGCGACTTGCTGCTCTGGCAAAGCTCGTCATCTCGTTGCCAGAGCAGCTTCGCCGGAATGATCTTATATCCCAGCATGTGCAGTTGAAGCTAAGCCAGCTGACTTGCTAGCAGAAAAGGCCTAGATATCCGCTGGCCGAGCTCACCCAAACCTGCACGCGGTCGCAACACCGTAACGCTTTTTCTCTTGCCGCAACGTAACCAATACTTCAGTGCTGGGGACTAGATCTATGGAGCATCAAGGGGAATATCTACGCCAAGGCGCCATGTCGTCCGATATGGGTATGGATGCGCATATGCAGATGATGGAGCGGCGCCACATCGCGACGCTTTGGTGCCACTTCGTCAATGTATTGCTCGGCTTTTGGGTGCTGAGTGCGCCCTTCATATTCGGCTACATGAACGTAGCGCCGGGCGACCTCGACCTGCCACGCCTCGCAACCGAGCGTGATCTACCCGAGGTCGCCACTCGCGCGCTGCTGATGACCTGGAACGACGTCATCAGCGGCGCGTTGATCGTGTTGTTCGCCATCCTCTCGCTCAAACGGATCAGCTGGGCGCAATGGGCCAACACGATTATGGGATTGTGGTTGATGTTCGCGCCGCTGCTGTTCTGGACTCCTTCCCCGGCGAGCTACGGCAATGCCTTGCTGGTCGGCGGGCTGGTAATTGCCTTCTCCACTCTGGTGCCGATGATGCCCGGCATGAGCATGTCCGGGATGATGCAGAAGGCCGCGGTTCCACCGGGCTGGGATTACAACCCTTCAACCTGGCTGCAACGCCTGCCAATAGCTATTCTCGCCGTGATTGGCATTCTGCTCGCACGTTATCTAACCGCTTATCAGCTTGGCCATACCTCGAATGCCTGGGACCCGTTCTTCGGCACCCAGCCCAACGGCACGGAAACCATCATCACTTCCGACATGTCGCGCGCCTGGCCGGTGTCCGATGCCGGGATCGGTGTGATGGCCTATATGATCGAGCTCCTCATGGCGGTGATGGGCGATGCCCGGCGCTGGCGGACCATGCCGTGGATGGTCGCCGCGTTCGGCGTGGTGGTAGTGCCCCTGGGCGTCGTGAGCATCTTCTTCATCATCGCCCAGCCGATCTTCATCGGTACTTGGTGCACGCTTTGCCTGGCTCAAGCCTTGGCTATGCTGGTGATGATGCCTTACGCGCTGGATGAACTGGTTGCCATGTGCCAGTTCCTCAAGGATGCGCGGCGCCGTGGCAAACCGTTTTGGAGAACTTTCTTCAAAGGCGATGCGATGGAAGGCGCCCGTGAGGACAATACGCCGGAGTTCGACGGCAGCCTCTCCTCGATGACTCTCAGAGGCCTTCGCGGAGTGAACCTTCCCTGGGGGCTCGCGCTGCTGTGCATTCTAGGCGTCTGGCTGATGTCAACCCGCCTGATCTTCGGCACCGACGGCGCGATGGCCAACAGTGATCACCTGATGGGCTCGCTGCTGCTCACCGTCTCGGTCCTGGCGTGCGCCGAAGTGGCACGGCCGCTGCGTTTTCTGAACCTGCCAATCGGTGCCTGGCTACTGGCATCACCCGCCTTCCTCGACGGTGCAGGGTTCGCCGCGACCGTGGGTAGTCTGATCGCCGGCGCGCTGGTGATCGGCCTGAGTCTGCCCAGAGGTCCTATTCACCATCGTTATGCCGGCTGGAATGCGTTGTTGCGGTAGCCAACCTTCACCGAACACAAAGGAGCCCCGGACATGACTGACCGTGAACAGACCGCCGTGATCTGTGGCGGGACCGCAGGCGTAGGCCGCGCGACGGCTCACGCGTTCGCCCAGGCGGGCTACCGCGTCGCCGTGATTGCGCGTGGTGAGCAGGGCCTGGCGGACACTCGCAACGAGCTGGAAGCGGCTGGGGCGAAAGTTCTGGCAATTGCCGCGGATGTCGCCGACCCCGAAGCTATCGATCAGGCGGCCGATCGGATCGAGGCGGAACTGGGGCCGATCGAGATCTGGGTCAACGCGGCGATGGCGACGGTGTTCGGCCCGGTGAACAAGATCAGCGCGGCGGAATTCAAACGTGTGACCGACGTGACCTATCTGGGCTTCGTGCATGGCACGCTGGCGGCGCTGCGGCATATGGAGTCTCGCAACCGCGGCACCATAGTCCAGGTGGGTTCGGCGCTGTCCTATCGCGCGATACCGCTGCAATCGGCCTACTGCGCCGCCAAGTTCGCCATTCGTGGGTTCACCGACTCGCTGCGCTGCGAACTGATCCATACCAACAGCCGGGTGCGGCTGACCATGGTGCAGCTGCCAGCGCACGACACGCCGCAGTTCGACTGGTCGCGCAACAAGATGCAAAAACGACCGCAGCCGGTCCCACCGATCCATACGCCTGCTGTGGCAGCACGCGCGATTGTCCGCGCGGCAACCGATGCGCCGCGCGAATTGTGGATCGGACGCGCCTCTTTTCAGGCGATTATCGGCAACATGTTCATGCCCGGCCTACTCGACCGGATGATGGCCAAGCAGGCTTGGAGTGGGCAGATGACCGACTCGCCGGCCGGTGATGAACAGCCTGACAACCTGTTCCATCCCGTAGAGGGCCTGCACCGTCTCGAAGGGCGCTTCGGCGCGCAGGCCAAGGACAAAGCACTGGGCCTCAGTTCCGAATCCGTGGGCAAGCTGGCCACGGGCGCCTTGGCACTGGTAATGGTGATTTGTGTAGCGGCAGTAGTTGCCATTGCCCGCTAGCTAGCTGGGTGGCATCGACTGGACCATGCAGGCTGCAGCTACGTTAATCAGCAGAGCCGAGGCTCAGGGCGGCGTTTATCAAACCGACATGAGAAAAGGCCTGAGGTACGTTCCCTAAATGCTGGCCGCTTCGGGTGTCGAACTCCTCAGCGAACAGGCCGTGCTCACCCTTGCGTTGCAGCAGCTGTTCGAAAAGCTCCTTTGCCTCTCGAGGCCGGCCGGTTTGCACTAATGCCTCGACCAGCCAAAAGCTACAGATGAAGAAGGCGCCTTCTCGGCCCTCTAGCCCATCCGAAATTTCAGCAGGGTAGCGCCGTAGCGCGCCGCCGCCTTCGTCCAGTTGTTTGCGGATCATATCGACCGTATTGACGAAACGTTCATCGCCGCCTTCGACGAAGCCAACACGCGCTAATAACAGGAGGCTAGCATCCAGCCTATCGTCATCGAAGGCCCGGACGAAGTTGTTGCCGCCGGCGCTGACACCACGGCGCAGGACTAACTGACGTAGAGCCTCGGCCTGATTGACCCAACTTTCCTCATCTCCGTCTAGGTCATGGCGGCGCTTCAGCCATAGCGCACGCTGTAGACCAGCCCAGGCCATGACCTTGGAGTGCACATAGTGGCGCGGCGCGCTGCGCATCTCCCAAATGCTTTGGTCAGGCTCCTGCCAGTGCGCTGCAATGAAATCAGCAGCGGCGCGCATATGAGGCCAGTGCGCCCGCATCGCATCGTCGCCCATGCTATCGCAGATGCTCACGCACTCCAGCAACTCGCCATAAACATCCAGCTGAAACTGGCCATCAGCAGCGTTACCCACACGCACCGGCCGCGAGCCGCGATAGCCATCGACCCCTTCGATATTACGTTCTGGCGGTGGCGCAGCTCCGTTTACATCGTATAGCACGGCCAGCGGCGTCCCATGCTGCTCAATGGTTCGCTGCATCCACTGGGCCCAACGATGTGCCTCATCCCGACAACCGAGGCCGAAAAGAGCACCAAGTGTCAGCCCCGCATCTCGAAACCAGGTGTAGCGGTAATCCCAGTTCCGCTCCCCGCCCAGGTGTTCAGGTAGGGAAGTGGTTCCGGCGGCAACGACCGCTCCGCTGGGTGCGTAAATCAATAGCTTAAGGCTAATCGCGCTGCGTACCACGGCGCCTCTATATGCTGCGGGGCACTCCAGCGCTGCGCACCAATCGCGCCACGCAACCAGGGTCGCCTCAATCCGCGCGGGTACGGATTCAATCGACACAGGAACGGGTGGGGCATCTTGCTCTAAGGAAACGCTCAGAGAAACTCCCGCACGCCCTCCTGCATCTACTGAGATCGCTCCCTTCCAGCCTTCGCCGTCCGGATACAGTGCGCAGTCCGCTTGAAGCAACAGCTGTTGACCCATATAAGAATAGGTTAACCCTTCGGCTGAAATGCTTGCCTCACCGGCTACGCTTCCGAAATCTGGACGCGGCTCAAACTGCAGAGTGAACTCACAGCGGCCAGCTAAGCCGTCTACCTGCCAAAGCAAGCGTTGCTGATCGTCCGATCCAGGCCACTCCATACAAAGCGTGACACGGGCGGACCCGGACGCGCTGTGCACTTCGAACTCTAATACTGCAGAATCGTCCAGATAATGCGTTTTGACGTCACCCGGTGTCGACAGCTGTAGCCGCCCGCCACGTTGACGGTCGAGCAGCGGCCAAATCATCGGTGTGGCATCGAAGCGCTGGGGACAGAACCATTCCACGTTGCCATCTGGGCCCACCAATGCCATGGAGCGACCATCACCGATGGCCGCCAGCGAAGCGATCGTTGGATATTCTGCCTTTCCAGCTGCCAGTTGCTGATTAATTCTCATAGTTCTCTTCGTGTCGGTGCGCTTACAGACGGTTCAAAGGCCAGTCTGGACTGCTGCTTCAAAGCGGCAGGCTCGCGTTGAGGTAATAAATGCATTGAAGTTGGCATGAAGAGTAACCCGACGTACGCCGGCTTATTTTTAACCATAACGATGTCGCTTTTCGAAGCGCAAGCCGCGCGAAAATACAAGAAACAGATTATTAGTCGACTGCACGATTAATCAGTAGTTTCAATTGCGATTGTGAATTGTCAGACTCGATAGATCGAATAGCAAAATCTTTTCCAAGCATGCATTCGTATAGCTCAATAATTCAGTTCTATGCTTACAGAAATGTAATCAAGTTTCCGCGCCATAACTAGATTGATGATCTAGCCTGAAAAGTTCTATTCGCCTGTCCTGCGGCGGCGCTGGCACAAGGCAGTCGTACAACACTGGAGTTACGGACCATTCGGCCGTATGACTTTGCCAGGAGAACCAATAATGGTTTTGCGAATCTTCTCATCGCAGAGATTGGCTTTGCTGCTGCTTCTGCTTACCGCCCTGCAACTCAGTGGCTGCGCCGTTTCCCCACGCCTGAAACCAAGCGACCAGCCAAGCGTAGCTGGCAAAACCTTCGTCATCACTGGTGCCTCCAGTGGCTTCGGTCGCGGCGTGGCGCTCAGGCTTGCCGCTTTGCAAGGCGACGTGGTGCTGGCGGCCCGCCGAACCGCGGTGCTCGAAGAACTGGCTACGCAGATACGCGAGGCAGGAGGGTCGGCACTCGTAGTGACCACCGATGTGAGCAAGCCAGCCGACATACAAGGCCTGGCCCAAGCCGCCATCGAACGCTTCGGCAGTATCGACGTGTGGATCAACAACGCTGCGGTCGGAGCACTGGGGCGCTTCGAAGACGTCCCCGTCGAGGACCATGCGCGGGTTGTGGACGTCAATCTCAAGGGCGTGATCTACGGAAGCCACGCGGCCATGCGCCAGTTCAGAACTCAGGGCTTCGGCACGCTGGTCAACGTCGGCTCGGTCGAGAGCGAGATACCGCTGGCTTACCATGCCTCCTACGCAGCGACCAAAGGTGGAGTGATGAATCTCGGGGCAGCAATCGCCGAGGAGATTCGCCTGAGCGGCAGCGAGACTATTAGTGTCGCCACTGTTATGCCCTGGGCTGTGGACACACCGTTCTGGGAACACGCGGCCAACTACACCGGCGGCACGCCACGCATGGCCGCAATGGACGGCCCTGAGCAGGTGGTTGAAGCCATCGCCTGGGTCTCGGTCAACCCGCGCAAACGTCTGCCGGTAGGCTGGAAAGCCCGGGGCGCAGTGATCTCGCATTCGCTGTTCCCCTCTCTCACCGAGCGAATCGCGGCGAACATCGCGCACCGCTGGCAGATCGAAAAAGCTCCGCCAGCACCGCCAACAACGGGTTCGCTTTACAAGCCAATGCACTCTGGCACTGGTGTGGAAGGCGGCGTGCGTGAACGTATGGAGCGGGAAGAGACTGCACGAGAGCAATCGAAATAACGCCGGCTATTACCGGTTGATCGAGCTGGCTTGGGATGAAATACCCGTGCTGGTGATTTCTGGTAATGAGCTACCAGTTTATGCGGGTGAGCGGCCGCTCGGTCAAAAAACCGATAGCTTACAAAAATGTAATCACTAGGGAAACTCTGAAGAAGACTTCCTGATTTTGGCAAGATCCCCGGACTCCACTCACCGAGTTTTCCGATGAAGCAGATGACCTTCGCCGATGCCGAGTACGCCGGCAAGCGCAAGCAGACCCGCAAAGAGCTGTTCCTGATCGAGATGGATCGGGTGGTGCCCTGGAAGGGGCTGATAGCCCTGATCGAACCGCACTACCCCAAGGGTGAAGGCGGCCGTCCGGCCTATCCGCTGATGGCGATGCTGCGGGTGCATCTGCTGCAGAACTGGTTTGGCTACAGCGATCCGGCGATGGAAGAGGCGCTGTACGAGACCACTATCCTGCGCCAGTTCGCTGGGCTGAACCTGGAGCGTATCCCCGACGAAACCACCATCCTGAACTTCCGTCGCCTGCTGGAGAAACACGAACTGGCTGCCGGCATCCTGGCCGTGATCAATGGCTGCCTGGGCGACCGAGGTTTGTCGCTGCGCCAAGGCACCATCGTCGATGCCACGCTGATCAATGCGCCGAGTTCGACCAAGAATAAAGACGGCAAACGCGACCCGGAAATGCACCAGACCAAGAAGGGTAACCAGTACTACTTCGGCATGAAGGCGCACATCGGCGTGGATGACGAGTCGGGTTTGGTGCACAGCGTAGTAGGCACTGCCGCCAACGTGGCGGACGTTACCCAAGTCGACAAGTTGTTGCATGGCGAGGAAAACGTGGTCTGCGCTGATGCCGGTTATACCGGTGTCGAGAAGCGTGCCGAACATGATGGTCGTGAGGAGATCTGGCAGGTGGCGGCACGGCGCAGCACTTACAAGAAACTGGGCAAGAGCACCCCGCTTTACAAAGCCAGGCGCAAGATCGAGAAGGCCAAAGCCCAGGTGCGGGCCAAGGTCGAACACCCGTTCCGGGTGATCAAGCGCCAATTTGGCTATGTGAAGACGCGCTTCCGTGGCCTGGCAAAGAACACCGCGCAACTGGTGACACTGTTCGCGCTGTCGAATCTGTGGATGGCTCGACGACATTTACTGACGAATGCAGGAGAGGTGCGCCTGTAATGTGGAAAATGGCTGCTGCGAGGTGCTCGCGGCGGCTAAAAACACAGAAATAAGCGGGCGATCTGATCGTTTTTGATCGGTTGACCGCTTTCAAAATCGGCGGAGGCTGAAGTCAGCCAGAAATACAGGGCTACTTCAGACCATCCCTAAGCAGTGGGCGGTTACCGTAGAAGAAGTCTTGGACAGTTCGTCTATTGGTTTTAAGCCTTTCCTGATCAGAACAACACCTAACGCGCCACTCAGAAGTGCACTAACGACAAGCGTATAAGCAAACCACTGCTGAATCATATCGAAGAAGTGGATTCGGTGCGTTACATCCAAAGCCAAATAGATAACAGTGTCCTGCCCTTCTACCCACCGATTTACTTTTCTGGTAATTCCGCTGTACTGGTGGCCACCGAAACTTACCGTCCAGCGTTCCTCTTGGATGTCTGTGACAAGAGGTAGCAAGCTCTCAGACAGATTGTGATGGGAGTAAACCGTCTTACCGTCTACTACAACCGCAGTCGCGAAGCCAAAGGAGTGCTCAATAACGGCATCGATCCTTGAAGCGGTCTCAGGCCCGAATGCTGAGCTGTTGAGTAGCGTACGCTCTACTGCAGCGGCCTTTTCATTAAGCACTTGTGCATCTTTGCGTTCGAAATGGAGCTGACAAAAATAATTAAAGCTGATTGCGGCCGCCAGCAGCACAACCGTAACCACGAGCATGAAAGCTATCGCCATTCTGCTCGTCAGTGACACTTTTCCCATCAGTACGGTCCTGGTTAGGCCATCAAGCACAAAAAAGCAGGTGGGGCACCCCCCACCTGCTTCGATCATTGTTACTCACACCCTCATATCCTATGCTGCGTCTGGATTTTCGCCATTTTGCGAGTGGTCGGCTTTGGCGGCCCCCATCATCTCACGACACTCTTTCATCATTCCACGCATGTCACCCATCATTTCCATATGCTTGTCGCCGCTCATCATGCCGGTTTCTGAATGGCTTTGGTCCGCTTTATCTGCCGCTGCGAAACTCAGTCCGCTCGCCAAGGTGATTGCGATTGCTGTAACGGTGATGGCCTTTCGCATGTTAAATCTCCAAGTTCAGTGGGTTAAACTGTCGAGCAGGTCGCTGAGTTGTTCCGGTGCAAAGTCCGTTACATCTCCCGTGTAAGGTTTGCTCTCGCTACTACTGCCGGGATACTCCGGTCTCTGCAGCAAACCGATGTCCCAACCGACGTGCTCCCGAAGGACGCCAAGCCGCTCTGCAGCCCTTGAGTTACCTTCGAGTGCAAGTTTACTCAGCACGTCATGAATCTCAGGATGTAGTGCGGTTCGCATCAACGCGTCCAGAGGCCAACCGTCCTCGATGCCTTGCACCACGTATTCCCGCAGACTGTCCTCTGCTTGCGACCAGTCGCCTGCGTGTATGTGCTCCTCGTACTTGATTACCAGAGCAGACGGCTTCAACTTCGCAAGCAGCCGATCGGCGGCCGCCAGAACATGTCTGGTGCCCTTCCCGTCGGTGTAGTCCAGGACGTGGTGCACCTGCGGCGCAATACGGCCGAGCAATCGACGGGAGTCGTTCGGTGCGACATCAACTAGGTAGCCGATGGCGTCGACCGTGTTGTTCAGCGTAGGGTCTTTACGATGCGCATAGCCAGTACTCAGCTCCCAGGTCTGCTTACACAACTCGCGAGCACTGGCGCTCAACCCATGGGCTAGCGCAATGGAACAAAGCTGGAGCGGTGTCTGAAGATGTACGCTGGTTTCACGGCAGATCTCTGCATCAAGCAGGATACGCTGGGACTCAACGAACGCCGCCGCCGCATCATCGCCCATCCTCGCCAGCAATCCGGACGCGTACTGAGTGCGGAAGGACTCACTGTCAAACCAAACGTACTGCCCGGCCGCCTCCATAGTTTCCTTGGTCAGGGGCACATCGTCGAAGTGCCCCTGCAGGATGCTCCCTACACGAATGTCGCAGGCAATTCGATGCAGTGCGCTCCGGAAGTCCTCGGCTGCAGAGCTCTCGTCATGGTTTTGCCTGAAACGCCTGAACTCCACTGTCTGGAGTAACGCGAACAGCTCATGGAAGTCTATGAACTCCCCCTGCCACCATTGGTGCGCAACCTGTGCACCGGCCGCAGAGAGTGCGTTGAGAAAGTCGGTGATGTTCGCCTTGTCTTTGTAGGAGGGAGCTCGCACGAACTCGAAGGCGGTCTGCCCTTCTACAGCCATAGACAGGCTCAGATGAACGGCGCTAAAGAACCAGTGGTGCGCGAGTGTAGCCAGATCTTCTTTGCGCTCGTAGTAGTTACCATTGAGCCACTCAATGGGGATAGGCTCGTTCATGGGCTTGGAAACCCTCTTACAAGCTGCCTCTACGGCAGCGACGAGGGGCGTTCGGGCAAGCGCGCTGAAGTCATCGCGCTCGGTGATGCTCACTCCAGCGGTCGCTGCCGCGCGAACGCACGCGTCACTGATGAGGTTCTTGCTCCTACCAGCAGCAAGCGAAGCAGCGACCTCCATCAAGTCGTCTAAATTACCTTCCTCAACCAATATCTGGACTCTTGGCAGCCAAACGGCCGCCCCGTTTTCGGAAACCAGCTGAGTTAGCGCTGTTGGTGTCGCACCGATGACGCCAAGCCGTGCAAATGCGTCGACCAGGAACTGGAACTCATCAGAGCCAGCACTCGACGAGTACCTGCTGGAGAAACGACTAAGCCCCCTGAACCGACGAAGCGCCTCTTCACCACACATTTCAGCCACAATCTCATCGCCCCGTGTACGCAGGGCCAACCCAAGCGCGGCGAGCTGGAGGATGTCCATCTCGTGTCTAGAGGCTAGAGCCTCACGCACGACACTCTCCTCTGTGGTGAGGAAGAAGGTGAACGAGATCAGCCTGGCCATGTCGTCGCTCTGCATCTGGTATCGGCTCCCACCGACCATCCGCCCCTTTAAATGCTGGAGCCGATAGGCTTCAGCAAACTCTTTGGTATCCAGCGCTGCAACCAGCGCGTCTGATAGCAGCGTGTCAAAAAGCGACTCCGGGTATCCCTCTTCCAGGCGGAGCATGATCCAGTCGCGGGTGAGACCGGCGATAAGGTTCTTGGGGTCACCCAATCTCGCCTGAACCGTCCAGAGCCAGTTCACGCGTAGCGAGGTGGGCGCTGAGCTCTCCAACCAACTTGCTACTGCTGGCATCAGCTCCTCAATGCGGTCGACGTAGCCTGGGGTTGCGCGCACGAAGACTGCAAGGCTCTCGTGGAAAACCTTCAGGCCAGCCGCCGAGGAGTGAAGCAGATGCTCAACTTTTGCGACCTCCGGCTCCGCCGTGCCGACTTTTGTGGCGATCTCCCCGAATGCAGATCTAGGCCAGAAGAACGAGAAGGCGCATACGAGCCGCAATGTGTCCTTGAGGCTTGGAGGGAGGCTTTGCCAAAGCGATGCGTAGTAGAACTGTGCCTCCCTACTTAAGTCCCCCTTCAGCTGCTCGACGTCCCACCTCGACAAACTGCGACTGGTATGTTCAAGCTCCGCAACGGCATAGATGACATGCAGAGGATGACCATTGGTCTGCGTACGAAGCGCGGTCGCAGTCTCCTGCAGTTGCCTTTCAACTCCATCCTCGCCCTCGAATCCAGTCGTAAATCTGCCTTCCTGAAATGCCTTGCGCAAATAGGACAGGACTGCGTTTTCAGACATCGCTGGCAGCGTACGCCACTCCGCTTTAGGCGCGACAGCAAGCAGGTCCGTCGGTAACTGGACGTCGTCCACTGGCTGGGTGCCGACGAGCAGCACCATGTTGTCCGGGCATGGGATCACCTGGGCAAACACATCGTCCAGCGGCCGCTTGTCCTCGGCGTTAATGCGCCAGACGTGGTCCAGCCCGTCCAAGACAAGAACGAACGGCTTGGCCAGTTGCTTGTAGTGAGAAGCACACGCTTCAAGTAGCGAGCGCAGGTCGCCCACCGGCACCTGAACATCCGGATGAAACCGTTTGACTTGCGCCTCGATGGACTGCTCGACTACATAGCTGTTCACCCGGTCTCGCCCTCGCTCCGTCGTCGAGAGGAAGTAATGATGCCGGACGGTAGGGATGCCCCGCTCAGCGAGCGTGTCGCACAACGCGCTCAGATAGGTACTTTTTCCACGACCCGGCGGCCCAGTGAGCACGATCGCCCCACCAGTAGCATTGACGGTGTCACGGGCAAACTCCGAATGGAACGTCTCATCAGGCACCTCGTAGCCCAGTGGGACAACGAAGTCCTCTGGCAAAGGCGCCGCTGGTGTCGAGCGCAGGATGGTGCGAACCTGCTCCAGCGTGATCCAACCGTCAGGGGGTGGGAAGTTTTTCCGCGTCGCCCAGTTCAAAGCTACGTACTTGAGGTTAGCAATACCCTCAGGAGTGCCGTGTTTGCGAAGTCGCGCATCGACCTCTTGCTCCAGCGTGTCGAACCCCTTGTCACTGTGAAAAATGTGCAGCTGGCTAAAAAACGCCTCGCAGTCTTGCTCGCCACCAAGTTCCGCGATGACCTCAGAGCGCCTGGGCTCGGGGATCCTGGCAAAGGAGATCTTGCCGCCGCTGAGGCAAGCTTCGATATCGGCATCCGGCCGGCGATTGGTCGTCAACGAAAATAAGCCCGTACGCGCCGGTTCCAACGCCTTGAAAGCATCGAACCACTTGCGCAACATCGACCTCGATCGCGCTGTCTTGCCAGTCTTTTCCAGCATCCAATCCCAGCAGAGCGGATGCGCGTTTGGATCAGGGGTGAACTTGACCTGCTGGAGATCAAGCAGGCTATCTGCACGCTCGACAACGATGTCATCCAGCCCTGTCGGCGCGACAGCCTCGTCGTCACACTCAAACCTCACCCGGGTATAGCGAGCCGGTGCGTCAAGCCAATCGCAAAGAACCCTGAGGCCTTGACGGTTCTGATAAATGTAACCTGCGGCGGTGATCGCGGTATTCTTGATGTCTTCAGACATGGGTGACTCGCCTTCAGAAGCTGCCAGGACAGCATCGGCTCGCGCTGCGAACCCGGTGATGCGGCTGAAGGCAGCAATATATGGGTTATCCGTTACCGCAGGGAAACGCCAGCCCAGTTGTACAGGCCTATCCCCCCACCGCGCGCGACTGAGCCCCTTCTTAAAGCTTCCTCATACGCTCATGTGGGCCCGCGATTGTAGAGGGCGAGAGCGATCACATCCGATTCGATACCTATTAGAGAGTTGTTGTCGAGCTGAATACAGGGCCAAGAGCTCCAATTGGCAGCGTCTCCGCCTGTTCCTCAATCCGGCCGGCCATAAGCATGTCAGTCCGGCTTGGATAATGACGCAGCAGGAATCGAGCATCACGCCGAACCCGTTCGGGCAAAGACCCATCACGCGAGAGCTCAAGAAGAAAGTCATGTGTCTGTATCACTGCTCGGGTACGTTCGCATGGCATTGTCATGCCTCACCTCCAAACAAGCTAAACACCTGAAATCAATAGCCTTCCGCCCTGATGTGCAATGCAGCAGAGAAGATCATGTGAGTTTTCAGCTGTCCGTCTGGAAACGGATCGACAGAAACGCTGTACTCTCGACCTCCCTCTACGCGATACCTATATCCGAGCTCAAGCCCCTGATCATCAAGGATCAGACTGACCTCCAACAAAGGCTCCATTGTCCAGCGCTCCGTATCGTTGATGTGCGATGGAGTCACAAGCTGGGCCTGCTCAATCCAAGCATGATCATCTTTTACGGCTACGACCTGCTCAAGCTGTACGGGTGTCGGAACCATTAGCATGCTGCGAAACAATTCCCCACCAGCGTCCTCCACCAGCTGAAGATAGAACCAAGGCCAAGCCGCATCCTGCTCAATAAATGACCAGAACTGAACGTCATCAGAGCCGTTGGAGCGCCCAGGAAACAGCTCAGATTTCCGATTTGTCTTGAACATCCCAGGCCCCTTGATGAGAATCATGCTCGACTAATGAACAATATATTTTGTAGTCATATATTGTTCAATCACGCTTCATCTTTCCATTTTGCGGGAGCGCAAAATGGAAGTCCGGAATTCGTTTAGTAAAGCGTTGAGGTTGGTGCGTCACAGCCAGGGGCTTACCCAGGAAGACTTCTCAATGGTTAGCAGCCGCACCTACGTCAGCATGCTGGAGCGGGCGGCTACCAGTCCTACGCTCGAAAAGCTTGATGATCTCTGCAAGGTGCTCGATGTCCACCCGGTCACCCTCCTGGCCATCACCTATTTGCTCGGAGCAGAGGCCCCCGCTGACCGTGAGTTACTGCTAAAGAGAGTTGGAGATGAGTTACAGAGCCTGCTCGCTGAGCCTGCATCATAGGCTTACGGGTAACACTCGACGTTGAAAGAGAGACCTCTAGTCAGTCCATTTCGAAGAATCAGATCGCTAAGGGTGCCATGTCCGTCGCAGAAGCAATCTCGAACCGAATTAAGCGAATGCAGAAGGGGAAGCCCTTTCCTCGCTCGCTATTCGCAGAGGCTGGCTCTCGTGCTGCCGTCGATAAGGCATTCTCCAGGCTAGTGCAATCAGGTCATCTTGAGCGCGTCGCTCGCGGCATTTACATGCGACCAAAATTTAGCCGCTACACCGGTCGCCGGCTCATACCTAGCCCGCTAGCCATCATGAGCATTCTCACTAAAGCAAATGGCGAGACGATTCAGATACATGGTGCGGAAGCTGTGCGCAGGCTGGGACTTAGTACTCAGATGCAGGTAGTACCGACTTTCTACACAAGCGGAGCAACCCGCAAAATCAAGGTTGGTAATGCGGTGGTTCGCCTACAGCATGTGTCCAGTCATCGCTTGCAGCACGCTGGCACTATGGTGGGCATGGCACTGACCGCACTTTATTACCTCGGCAAAGATGGGCTGTCTTCGCAGACGCTTTCCAAAATTACCTGCGCCCTCAGCCCTGTCGAACTGGCAACCCTTAGAGCATGCATGATGCCGAAATGGATGCAGGAGGTATTATCTAATGCCACCTATGAACCTGCCTCACTGAACAAGGCTCCTGAGCGAGCTTAGTGCGCCAGATAAGCAGTGGCGAACCAGCTCACCGATTGGACCTCGGTCACCACCCTTTCCTCATCAGCGTCTCAAAATCTCGACGTGACAAGACCTGTGCGCAGTTGCGCCAGTCGTTATCGGTTGGGCGCATGGTGGCGTTGTAGCGCAGATCGAAGCCGGTTTCCTGCTTCTGGGCATTGATGTACTGATCCATCAATTCTCCCAGATGCTCGATGTCGTCAATCCATTCGTCCTTGATGGTGTCCGGCAACGATCCGAACAGATCAAAGCGGTCCTTCATGCGTTCGGAAAGGCGGTCGTAGACTTTCTCGTCCACCGTCTGCTCGTTCACGAGGTTGGGGTCGCGGTATTTTGCCAAATCAGAAAGTCTTTTTCAGAGTTTCCCTAGGCTGACAAGCCAAGCGCTGGATCGCAACCATCCATCACCTTATCCAGCTAGATCTGCCTCCTCCAATAAGTGCCGCACAAATCCCGGCGGGTGCAGATTTCCGGGAGGTTTGCGCCAGATCAGTTGGAGACGCTTTTCAAGCCCCGGGATGGGAAGAGCTACCAGCGCGCCACTGCGAACTTCGTCTTGTACTGCGGAAGCCATCACCAACGACACGCCGAGTCCCGCCCTCACTGCTTGTTTGACTGCCTCGGTGCTGCCTAGCTGCATACCGCTGCGAGGCACGCCCAGTTCGCCAAAGTATTCGGTCAGAAGCCGTCCGGTACCGCTACCCGGTTCACCTCCCAGCATCGGCAGGTCCACCAGACGATCACGTTCTATGCACCCTGCTTCAACCAGCGCATGGTCGGGGCTGACGATAAGCACCAGCGGCTCGCCCCGCCAGAGGCGGTGTTCGAAGTCGGGGTGAGGTAGCCACCATTCCATGATCGCGGCGTCGAGCTGGCCCGCCAGTAGCTGGTCGGCCACATCCGGGTTGGCGGCGATGCGCAGATCCACCTCGCCCCTCTCATTTGCGGTCGTCAGATAGTTGCGCACGAATGGCTGGAGAAGGTAGGTGCCGATGTTGGAGCTGGCCCCGACGCGCTCACGATTGCCATGCAGGGCTTCTAGCGCCCGGGCGTGCATGTCGAGCAAGGCGGTCGCATGCGGCATGAAGGCCAGCGCCCGTGTGGTAGGCTGGCAGCCGCTACGACTGCGCTGCACCAGCGTTACGCCGACCTGCTCTTCAAGCTTCTGCAAGTGCTGCGACACCGTCGGCTGGGCCAGCCCCAACGCCCTCGCCGCGCTCTGAAAACTGCCTGTTTGAACGATCGCTACCAGGCTCTTCAGCCAGACCGGATTCAACATGCGGCAGGCTCGGCCTTGGGCAGACGGTTCGCAGCGTTGATTGGGCGCGCACCTGCCAATACCTGGATGATGTTCTGCGCTGCACAACGTTCAATCTCCAGGCGCACCGCGCGCACTGCCGACCCTATGTGCGGAGTGAACAGCGTATTCGGATGCGCGAGCAGCGCAGGATCGATCAGCCGCGGCCGGTCCGCGCGAGCCCAGTCTTCCATTTCGAATACATCCGCCGCATACCCTCCGAGCTGGCCTCGCTCAAGCGCCGCGAGCACGGCGGCTTCATCCACTACCGAACCACGACAGGGGTTTACAAGCAGAGCGCCCGGCCGTACGAGGGCAAGCAGCTCGGCGTTGACCAGATGCTGGGTATCGGCATTCAAGGGAAGCGCCAGCAGGATGAAGTCCGAGCTGGCGAAGAGTTCGCTGCACGCCACCTGGCGCAGGCCGAGCCGTTGCTCGGTTTGTGTATCCAGAGCCTTCGCCTCGTGGTACTGCAGGGTCGCGCCCCATCCCTGCAAGCGATCAGCCATGGCCAGTCCGATGGCGCCCATGCCAAGGATGCCGACCGTAGCGTTATCCAGCCCCGTGCCGTAGAACTGTGGTTGCCAGCCCTGGAACTCGCCAGAGCGGACGAACGCATCTGCTGCCCGCAGATGCCGCCCCAGCCCCACCGCCAGTCCGATCGCCAGCTCGGCAGTCGGGACCGTCAACAGATCAGGCACGAAGGTCAGCCAGACCCCGCGGGCAGTACAGGCGTCCACATCGAAATTGTCGAAGCCCTTGAGCGCGCAGCCGACTACACGCAGCTCAGGGCAGGCTTGAAGAAAGTCTGCATCGACCCGATCGGGCATGAACGCCATCATCGCCTGAGCATCGCGGCAGCGGCGCAGAATTTCCTCGCGCGTCAGCGTGCTGTCGGTCTGGTTGGTCATCAGCTCGCAATGTGGCGCCAGCAGTTGCAGGATCTCATCGTGTACTCGGTGAGTTATAACGAGTTTCGGCAGCATGGTTTGTCCTATTTGAAACGTTTGCGCAGCACACCACTGAAGGCGTCTACTAGCGTGACCATGGCCAGGATGACCAGCAGGATTGCTGCAACCTCCTGGTACTGCATGATGCGCAGCGAGCCCATGAGTTCGAAGCCGATACCGCCAGCGCCAACCATGCCCATCACGGTGGAGGCGCGAAAGTTGTATTCCCAGCGGTAGATCGCCACGTCGGCGAACTGCGGCGTCACCTGTGGCAAAACCGCGTGCAGCAGCACTTGCATCGGCGTAGCCCCCGCCGCCCGAGCGGCTTCCACCGGCGCTTCGTCGACGTGCTCGATGGCCTCGGCGAAGAACTTGCCGACCATGCCGACCGAATGCAGACCCAGGGCAAGCACGCCCGGCAAGGCGCCGAACCCTACGGCTGCAACGAAGATGATGCCCATGATCAGCTCCGGCACCGACCGCAGGGCATTGAGCAGCACCCGGGCAACACCGAACACAAGGGGGTGCGGCGCCGTATTGCGCGCTGCAACGAAGGCCACCACCAGCGAGAACACCACTGCGATGGCCGTACCGGCGATGCTCATCGCCAAGGTGTCGATCAAGGGGCGAATCCAGCTTCGATAGCCCGAAAAGTCTGGCGGCATGGCCTCGCCTGCCAGGGTCGCGATGGAGGGCAGCCCGTTCAGCAGCGTGGTGGCATCGAGCAGCCCCACGTACCAGCAGGCCAACAGCACCACTCCGAATACAATCGCCACCTGCCCCAGCTGGCGCCACCAACCGAGGCCGAAGCCTCGAAGGATGTGCTCGCGTTGCTCTGCAGGCAGCGCCTGCACGTCGTAATGAGTAGACATATCGGTGCTCACATCGTGGCGAAGTCGAGGCCGAGCAGCGATCCCATGTTGCGGATCACATCGTAGTCGGCGTCGGTGATTGGCGCGAAGGCCTCGGCCTTGAAGTTGCGCAGCACTTCGGGATCGTCGATACCGACGAATACATCCCGCACCTTGGTTTTCAGCTCGGGGCTCAGGTTCGAGCGCATCGCCCAGGGGTACTGGGGGTATTCGCCGCTGTAACCAAGTACTTTCACCTTGCTCGGATCGATTAGGCCACGTTCGGCTACGTGATTGAAAATTACCTCCGACAGCCCACCCGCATCGGCGTTGCCGTTCGCCACGTTGACGGCAACGGCGTCATGCGTGCCCACAAAATGTTGTTCGTAGTCCTGCCCACCCGTCAAATCGGCCGTCTCAAGAAGCACGGTTTTGGGAATCAAATGGCTGGACGTCGATGCCCGGTCACCATAGGCCATCTTCTTGCCCTTAAGGTCGGCATACTCATTCACGCCTGACGCCACATTGGCGATAATCACCGAGCGATAGGTCGGCTTGCCGTCGATGACCATGGCAGCGAAGGGCTCGATGTCGCTTTTGCTTTTGGCCATGACGTAGGACAGCGGACCGAAATACGCCAGGTCGATACGGCCAAAGCGCATCGCCTCAATCATCGAGGAATAGTCGGTGGTTACGATCAGCTGCACCTTCTTGTCCAGATGCTCTTCCAGATAATCCTTCAGCGGCTGGTTACGCTTGATCAGCTCGGAGGCGTTTTCGTCCGGCAACAGGGCAACCTTTAGCACATCCGGATCGGCATCGGCCGCTAGGGCGGACAAACTTGAAACAGCGGACAGCAAGCAAGTCAATAAGAGCGCGGATAAGCGTTTCATCGGGACATCTCCAGTGAAGGTTCGAGCATGACAGGTGGTTCAGCCGGAGCATTCGCTGGCTGAGTCGTAGAGCGGCCTGCATAGATGCGCTCAAGCTGCGCATCGGTGAGTTCCGAGGGCGCGGCATCGAAAACGATCTGAGAATCGGCCAGCCCGACGACGCGATCGGCGAAGCGGCGGGCATATTCGAGTTGATGCAGCGAAACGATGGCGGTGATGCCGTCTTCCTTGCAGATGTCGCGCAGCAATCCGAGAACACGGACCGAAGTGGCCGGGTCGAGACTGGCTACCGGCTCATCGGCCAGAATGATCGCCGGCTGTTGCGCTAGCGCACGCGCGATGCCTACCCGCTGCTGCTGGCCACCGGACAGTTTGTCCACCCGGCTTAGCGCCTTGTCTGCCAGACCGACCCGAGCGAGGCAACTGAGCGCAATCTCCTGATCGGCACGCGGCAGAGGAAACAGCGAGCGGAGCGTGTTGTGAAAGGCCAGCCGACCGGTAAGCACATTAGCCAGTGCGCTTTGACGTTCGATTAGCTGGTGGTGCTGAAAGATCATGGCGGTACGCCGACGATGCTGACGCAAGGCCGAGCCGCTGCCGAGCTCACCGAGTTCGCTGGTGACACTGCCGCCAGTGGGCGTGACGAGTCGATTGAGACTACGGAGCAAGGTCGACTTGCCTGCGCCCGAGAGACCAAGCAGCACGGTGAATTCACCACGCCGAAATGCAATCGAGGTATCGCGTAGGGCTGTCACGCCGCCTGGATAGACGACGCTCAACCGGTCGACCCGCAGCACGGCGTCCTGTATCGGATGGGGCGTCATTTGATCACCTTTCGCAATATTGCTGGCCGCACAATTGCGGTTCGCGATGCAAAGGGTAGAAATTCCTTGTTAACGCACTGCTTCTAAAGGATGACATTTCGATGAATACTTCGAATCTGCCGTAGCGGGGCGGCAAGCGAAGCCGTGGAAGAACGGGCGCAACGTAGCGTCTTTCTTCACGCGGGATACAGGAGGCTTTGATTGATACTGCTGCGGATTCGCTACAGTAACGTTGGGCCAGAACGTAATGCCATCCAAGCAAGAGAGCGCACACTAGCGGACTATAGGAGACATTCTATTCTTGCCCGTCGATTGACCTAGGCCGTTATGTGGCTGGTCGAAACCTTCAGGTGCCGCCCAACTAGACGTCTGTTGTCGCGCCCAGCTTAATGCTAGGGAAACTCTGAAGAAGACTTCCAGATTTTGGCAAAAGACCCGGATTCCACCCGCTGAGTTTCCCCATGAAGCAGATGACCTTCGCTGACGCCGAGTACGCCGGTAAGCGCAAACAAACCCGCAAAGAGTTGTTCCTGATCGAGATGGATCGGGTGGTGCCGTGGAAGGGTTTGATTGCCTTGATCGAGCCGCATTATCCCAAGGGTGAAGGCGGTCGTCCGGCCTATCCGCTGATGGCGATGCTGCGCGTGCACCTGATGCAAAACTGGTTCGGTTACAGCGATCCAGCGATGGAAGAGGCGCTGTACGAGACCACCATCCTGCGCCAGTTCGCGGGGCTGAGCTTGGAGCGTATCCCCGATGAAACCACCATCCTCAACTTCCGTCGTTTGCTGGAGAAGCACGAACTAGCCGCCGGCATCTTGGCTGTCCTCAATGGCTATCTGGGCGACCGAGGGCTGTCGCTGCGCCAAGGCACGATCGTCGATGCCACGCTGATCAATGCGCCGAGTTCGACCAAGAACAAGGACGGTAAGCGCGACCCGGAAATGCATCAGACCAAGAAGGGTAACCAGTACTACTTCGGCATGAAGGCGCACATCGGTGTCGATGATGAGTCGGGCTTGGTGCACAGCGTGGTGGGCACGGCGGCCAACGTGGCCGATGTCACCCAGGTCGATAAGCTGCTGCACGGCGATGAGAACATGGTCGGTGCCGACGCGGGTTACACCGGCGTCGAGAAACGCCCTGAACATGAAGGCCGGGAGGCCATCTGGCAGATCGCCGCCCGCCGTAGTACTTACAAGAAGCTTGATAAGCGCAGTGCTTTGTACAAAGCCAAGCGCAAGATTGAGAAGGCCAAGGCTCAGGTACGAGCCAAGGTCGAGCATCCGTTCCGGGTGATCAAGCGCCAGTTCGGTTATGTGAAGGTGCGCTTCCGTGGTCTGGCGAAGAACACGGCGCAACTGATGACGCTGTTCGCGCTGTCGAACCTGTGGATGGCGCGCCGACATTTACTGGCGAATGCAGGAGAGGTGCGCCTGTAATGTGGAAAATGGCTGCCGCGAGGTGCTCGCGGCGGCTAAAAACACAGAAATAAGCGGGTGATCTGAGCGTTTTTGATCGATTTGCCGCTTTTAAAATCGGCAGGGGCTGAAGTCAGCCAGAAATACACAACTACTTCAGACCATCCATAGCGAAAACAGAGACGTCTTAATAACGCCAATTGACTAAACGACACTTAAACCGCCGGGGCTACTCCTTAGGCGCTCATTCACCCTCAAAAGCCCCTCACATTTTCTTTTATAGAAGTCAGTTTCAGCCTCATAAATAGCAATCTTCGACAAGGCTTGATCTCTTTCTTTTCGCATGACTTCAACCTGTTTCCTCAATTCTCCATTTATTACCCTCAGCGTCTTTTTTTGCGTTGAAGCGAACACCTCAAGCTCTGATGCTTCTCGAATACTAGAGTTATGAGCGTCGATTGCATCACGAACATGAGAATTCCATGGACTATTGAGGGCAACATTACTTTTCAAGCCCGCACCAGACCAAACGTCCTTGTAAGACCATAGCGCATCTGGTTTTTCCTTCCCCAGTTTCTCAACAACCTTCAACATTGCTTCAGTATTTTTTACCTTCAGGGCCTCTCGATTTTCCTTGAGGCCTACCAAACTGCCACGAGGTTTTTTATTATTCACAATTTAAGCCATCCATTTGACTGAGCAATTTATCAATTTCAGAGATCCTGTCATCTAAATGGGCCACCTTTAGTGGCTGACCAGAAAAGAAGTCTCTCATTCTTTGATTCTCGCTCTTACGCCAGGTCAAGGTTCGCCTCATACCTTCAGCGGGAATAATAGAATTATTACAATCCGCTGGACGACAGTTTGCACTATCTCCCCCACAAAGCGCCTTTTTGGCTCTAAACATACACAAGCCATCATCCATTTGCTCAATAAGCGCTTTCTTGGATAGATTATCCAAGAGCCGCTCTCTATCATCGGCAGACATACCCATAAAAGCCTTCCTATACCCCTCAACCTCATCAGCACCACCGCCAATAATAGGGGCCTGAGTCAGCATAATTTCGTCGTACTTCTCTCTAGACAGGGTAAATTTCTCCTGCTGCAATTCAGAGTAGAGATTTAAGTCACCGTAATTCTTCGTCATCTCAATATCAAAGTGCTTCAATTGATCTTGAAGCTCAACCAAACCAAGACCACTCCTAATCATAAGTCGTGAGAACTTCTTTCTAAACTGATGTGTCGCAACCGGCCACACCTCCCCATCAAATTCCACACAATGATATTCAGCATATTTTTTTAAGGCGCCATTTATGGTAGAAAGTGAGATCCTTTCACCGGTGTTTAGGTAGCCCGAGAAAAGAAAAGAATTTCCTCTCTTATAACGATGAGCCAAGCCTTGTTCAAGCGCCTCCAAAACACGCTCGACGTAAGGAATCGTTTGCCAGAGGTAGCTAGTAGCATCATGCTGCAATTTATTCGTTTTCGACATCAAGAAATAAAAATATTTAACCCCACCATCAACGCTAACCGGTCGCACACTCCAATTATCAGCACGACCAACCTTAATATGGGCCATTTCATGGAACCGCATACCTGAAAACATCGCTATCAAAATATAACCAGCCACAAGGAGCCTTGACTCCAATGTCTTTACTTGATGCCAAGAAGAAATACCATATCTATCCCAAGGAAATGGATTAATCACCTCCACAGAATGCTTATACTCACCAGTGGGCAGCAGCTTTCTAGAAGTTGCTCTTCCAGGCTTATATTCCTTACGCTTCGCCCTTATTTCCTCCAATTTGCCAGCAATAGATAAATCATCTATCGCACATTGAATTAGCTTCTTCGCAACCGAGTCCGGCATCTCTGGTGTAGTCTGATATTTTCTAGGTAGTTTTTTCTGCGCACGATCCTTAGCCCATTCCGTTTCACTGCGACTATCTCCAAAAGGCCAAGTACACAATCCGTCAGTAAGCTTTCCAGATTGCTCATAGAGCCACGAGAGCCCATAAATTCTTGACTTAAGCGTCCTATCCGTAATCAATCCTCCAGCTTTATTTGCGGACTCAGCCACCCAATCCTGAAACGCCTGAAAATCAAGATCGATAACATCAGAAAATCTGTCGATCCCCGCTTCTCTCATGAACCTTAAAAGACTTCTGACCCCCTTTGTCATTGCAACGCAAATAGTTGACCACTTGGGATATGTAGAGGGAGGATCAACCAACAATGAATAACAATACTCCTTAACCGAACTCAAATAACACTCATAACCCGGCATGGTTATATCGCTACCATCCTCAAAATGAACCTGGCTGAACTTAAGAACAACGGCCCTTGAGCGTAAACTTGGATACTCAGCAGAAAAATCCCAAACATTATCTTTATAAAATGACAATGTCGATATCTTAATTTTCGCTCTAACCGCCTCCGACACGCCCTTGAGATTAGTGTAAAAGCCCAGCTCATTATTCAACTCTTGGACAATATCTCTCGTAAATAAATATAGAGGAGAGCCTAAACGATCAACCATGCTTTCTCTCCTCATACAAGGAAATATCCCACTCCGGGATTGGAAAACTCAGAGCCTCAGACCTTATCCTCTCAATAACGCCTGAGTCATATTTTACAAGTATATAATTCTCCCAAATGAATCGCTTCTCAGAAGTAGCCTTCCTGTGCTCCAAATCAGTTATATCTCCAACCTGCAAAAGATAATCATGAAAGGCAATGAAGCAGAAGTACTTCTTTATATCAAGAAAGGTTATTATTAAATTCTGACACCCCAAACACACCTCATTACTAGCGCTACATAAGGACCCAGTTTTTTGCCCAGAAACAGGAGATTTCATCGGATCCCTGCAGTGATTTAAAAGAGCCTCGTGCATTCCTTGAGTACTCTCACTTGCTTCCAGAGACTCGCTAATCAAAGAGCCATCCTCAGCAGAGGAAAGTCGAACAAAAACTGCATCCTGATGAACTGCTCGTCGGGTCAGAAAGATTGGATCATCTAACCGCCTCAAATAATCAGCAGTTGTTGAAAGCCTAGCATGTCCTAATAACGCCTGAAGATAGTTCATATCTTCAGTCCTTAAGTATTCACTCCAAGCCATTGCTGGACGAATCAGTCGCGCCTGAATAGATAAAGGTTTACCATCACTGCTTGTTAATGCATGTTTTCGTGAAAAAGCTTGAAGAGCCCTTTTAAATGCGGAGCTACCTAGAGGCTGGCTAACTTTGAAACGATTGGCGTTTGCAATCCACAACTCATCTTGTCCGTCTTCCCTAATAGACTCGGTAATAGCACTCACCCGTTTGATTATCATCGCAGGCCAGCTATCGTTGCCTTTATCAGTAGGAATGGTCATTCCTTTCTTAAAAGACCGATACTTTTTCCAGTTAATCATGACACGACCATCATTCAACGGGTCAGGAACTAGGCAGTCTATTGTCAGGCGCTGGACAGTAAATGGATTCAACTGCGTTCTAATCAAGAGCAACAAGTAATATGGAATCAGGTCCTCTGCTTGAACCCAGCGATATACACCCAACTCCTTGTAAAAATCCTTTATCCTTCCCCCAAAATATTCTTTCAAAGCCCCCCAGAACTCTGGCGCAATTTTCTTCAATTCACTGCCAGATAGAGCTCTGCAACCTAATTTGTTTTCCCAGTACCAGACAAGATAATCTTTCTTTTTCCATGGCGTACGGTAATTGATAGGACAAGGCAACCCCAAATACTTTGGTTTATAATCAGGGCCAGCACCTATGCGGTCATAAAACTCGCTCAAATACTTGACACTGCCATTTTTACCATCCAGTGCCGTAGACTGAAAAAAAGCCTGCCCTTTTGGCAGCTTGTAAAGTGCATTGCTATTAAGCCTCATACATCCACAATTATTCTCCCACCACCAGATTCTATATTCTACACTGGCCCAATATGACCTACTGCCAGACGGACCAATAGGAGCCACATCTTCTAATGGCGGAGCTATTCCAATCCATTTAGGCTGATACGTCTTCTCAAACTTAGACGCGCTTTCACGCATCCCACGCACAGCCGCATTGAGAATACCTTTCAACTCTTCCTGATCATATCCAATACAGGACGAGACAAGCGAGCTTGACTTGGGAAAGGCATTACGAACGGGAATAAAACTATCGCTAACCTTATAATGGCTACTCATTTGCAAAAATACGGGTGAAATTTTTCGATACATAGAGGCCGCAGTTGAATAGCTTAAACTTTTATCCTTTTTTAGCCATTCCGCAAAGTATCGCAGCGTATCCCCTGAGAGCTGCTCTGCTCTATAGATCAGAACACTTTCAAGAAATTTAAAGAACCTTGGAAGTATCTCGATAATCGCCAACCGACTTAAATGCCCCATCATATTTCTTCGCCTGTAAATAGCCCACACCACTACTCCGAGCACATCCCGAAATGAATCAGAGTATGGCTTGTCACTTAAGTCATATGCATATATTTTCGCCGTGTTCTTACATTCCGCAGTGAATTTAAGCTCTGTTTCAGCACGTTCCTCAGCCACAGTAAGGAAATAAAGAGAGCTAGACCTGTTTTCATCCATTAGCAGCCCCTATCAATCTATCAATCTCATCCTGTAGAGCTCTATATGTCCCAGCGTAGGAAATCAGTAAAGCCGTATGGACATAGAAATTCCGAGTCGTGTTCTCATTGGAGTGCCCCATTAAATTGGCCAACCCCGCCAGATCTTTATTCAAAAGGTAATGGTAAGTACCATATGTATGTCTTAACACATGAGGTACGGTCTTAACCCCAAGCCTCTCACTTGCCCTGGTAAACAACTTTTCTATCCAGTTAGCTGTCAACCTTCGACCTTTTTCACTTAAGAAGAGCACATCATCTACAACATCATTTCCAGCGATCGATTCTATTTTTTCTACAACTCTTTGCCTGTCAAAATCTACGTACTGCCAAAACTTAACAAGCAGCTTATTGGGTATCAAAACCAGTCTTGCTTTCCCCCCCTTGCCGATAACTCTCGCTGGAGTCGAGTGCCCTCTTAGATTAACCTCGGGCAGATCTTTTAAAGGAAACCCTACTACTTCAGATATCCTAAGTCCCGACTGAAGCATAAACGCTCCAATCAACTTATTCCTTAGCCTTACTTCTGAATTAGCGACCCCCGAAACCTCGGAAAGGGTATCAATGAACTTAACAGCAGTTTCCAAGATAAGAAATTTTGTATGATCTTTTATTTCTCTTGAGTGATGTCCTTTGGTGTTATATTTTTTCCGCAACCCGCCGTATGAGCTAGCGACCTCAATTGGATTCAAATCGGGACATAACTTTTTCTCATAACACCATACAAGATAGCGATAAGCACCTGTCGCTCTTGCATTTACAGTATTCCAGCTAAGCGGCACTCCAGATGCCTTTCGATAACCACAGAGCGCATCTACGTAGCTGTCAAAGACATCATCCGTAACATCTATAAGTTCAATTCCGGAGTTTTCCGACCAAACCAAAAACTCTTTAATATGTTCCGCGATAGTTTTCATACTTTTCGGCATTAATCGGCGGGACAAAAACCGCATGTAGGCGTTTGCCTCGCTATATGGTTCAGCTGAATCATTGAAAAACTGCGGAATTTTATGTGAGAGCTGTGATAGCCTCGAATCGTGACTACTGCGAAAGTCAACATTGACAATCAGAACCATGCACTCTCCTCTGTGACCTGTCGCAAAGTCAGTACAAAACAAAGATAAGCCCGGAACGGCTAAATCCAGTTACTCAATTTTTTAAGAAACAAAACTTCGGAACTTTGCGGAAACGCCGAATACGCCTCGGTATCGCGAAATAGCTAATCTGCAACACTCATGGTTGCTGGGCTGCATATTTCGAGAAAGGATCTTCTCAGACCATTCGTAGAAGCTAGGCTGGCGGTGATATCAGTTTACATAGATAGCTGCCAGGCCAAGTCATACTAACAGGGCATGCGCCAGGGCAACGACATCGGCACCCAGTACCGCTCGGCCATCTACTGCGCCGACGCCACCCAGCTGGCCGCCGCCGAGGCCAGCGAGCAGCGCTTCCAGGCCGAACTGGAGAAGGCCGGGCTCGGCGCCATCACCACCGAGATCGCCGAGGCACCGGCCTTCTACTATGCCGAGGCCTACCACCAGCAGTACCTGGCGAAGAACCCCGGCGGCTACTGCGGGCTGGGCGGGACCGGGGTGTGCCTGCCGGCGTGAGGGGGAACCTCCGCTCCTGCCGCGCAGTCGACCGCTTAGGCCGATTCTCCGGAGAACCCCCATGGAACTGAGCAGCATCGCCAGCGCCGTCTCCAACGCCAGCGCCGCCCAGGCGTCGGCCATGGCGGCGGTCCTCCTGCTTCGCAAGACGCTGGACCTGCAGGCCGAGAGCGCCATCGGCCTGATCCAGGCCATTCCCCAGGTCACCCCGCCGAGCAACCCGCCCAACCTGGGCAACTCGATCGACGTGATGGCCTAGCCCCGGCTGCCAGGCCCCTGGCAAGCCGCTAGACTGCCATCACGAAGCCATCACCCAGCGAGCCCGGCATGCCCGCCACCACCGTCCCCATCTCGCCCGAACAACTGCGCGTAGGCCTCTACGTGCACCTGGACCTGAGCTGGTGGGAACACGACTTCACCTTCAGCAACTTCAAGATCAGGGACGAGCACCAGCTCAAGGCCCTGCGCGACCTCGGTCTGGAACAGCTCCGCTACGAGCCGGCGCGCAGTGACTGCGATCCCCTCCCGCTGCCGCCGCCAGAAACCCGGCCGGAGCCCGCGCGCCAGGCGCCGGCCAGCGCCGAGGAACTGGCGCGCCAGGCACGCGCCGCCAAGCTGGGTGTCCTGCGCAAGCGCCTGGCCGAGGTGGATCGCCGCTTCATCCAGGCCAGCCAGCGGGTCAAGTCGCTCAACCAGACGCTACGCAACCAGCCGGAAGAGGCGGTCAAGCTGGCCGGCGAGGTGGTGCGCGACCTGGTCGACGCGCTGTCCGGCGAGGATGGCGCGGCGCTGCACAGCATTAACGGCAAGGCCTCCGAGGACGCCTACTTCCACTCGCTGAACGTGACCGTGCTGTCGGTGATGCTCGGCCGCCAGCTCGGCTACGACAGCGAGGCCTGCCACAGCCTGGGCCTGGGCGCGCTGCTGCACGACATCGGCAAGCTGGAGATTCCCAGCAAGGTGCTGCTCAAGCCCGAGCCGCTCACCCGCCCGGAGCAGAAACTGCTGCAGATGCACTGCGAGTTCGGCGTGCGCCGCGGCCAGCAGCTGATGCTCGACGACGAGGTGCTGCGCATCATCCACGAACACCATGAGCACTGCGACGGCAGCGGCTATCCGCGCGGCCTGCGCGAGGCGGCCATCGGCCGGCTGAGCCGGCTGGTGACCATCGCCAACACCTTCGACAACCTGTGCAACCCGCCGAACCCGCGCGACGGCCTGAGCCCCCACGAGGCCCTGGCGCTGATGTTCAAGCAGCAGCGCGAACGCTTCGACGACGTGGCCCTGCGGGCCTTTGTCCGCTGCATGGGCGTCTACCCGCCGGGCAGCCTGGTGCAGCTGGAGGACGAGCGCCATGCCCTGGTGCTGGCCATGCACCCCATCCTGCCGCTCAGGCCGACGCTGATCCTGTACGAGCCGAGCATTCCCAAGGCCGAGGCGCTGATCGTCAACCTGGAGCACGAGCCGCAACTGGCGATCGCCCGCAGCCTGCGCCCGTCGCAGCTACCGCCGGAGGCGCTGGAATACCTCAACCCGCGCCAGCAGCTGACCTACTACGTCGATCCGAACCAGCGCGGCCGGTAGGGCGGGTGAAACCC
>OGQD01000294.1_pt1 | contig 40317 bp, 43 predicted proteins | sample 1553091 | NCBI WGS metagenome assembly OGQD01 (sample SAMEA2580290, study PRJEB22360) | human gut metagenome | biome: human gut; feature: human-associated habitat; material: faeces | place: Denmark | collected 2008/2010
CCCCAACGGCCCCCCCCCGGCCCGCCCGCTTCTGCATCGGGTAGCCGATCACCGCCAGCGCGCCGGTGACGGTGAGGCTGTAGACATTGACCGTGCGCAGCCGGGCCACCTTGCGCTCGCCACGGGCGTTGCGCGCCTCGCCCCAGACCCAGGTGCTCGATTCGGCGCGCTTGCCGTCGTCCGGCCCGGTGACCTTCCTGCCGATGCGGGCCTTCAGCTGCCGCTGTACCCAGGGCAGCCCCAGCAGCGGGCGGATCAGGTTGGCGAACCTGGCGCCGCGGATCATGCCCGGGGAGCCGGGCACAAACACCTCGATGTTGGGGATGCCGGTGGTGTGGTAGGCGGTGGAGACATCGCCCCACGGAATGGTCATGGCGGGCTTCTCGCCGTCGCCGAAGTCGATGCGGCGCACCCGGTAGGCCAGCGGCACCTGGACGATCCTGCCGTCGCGGCGCACCTTGCCGCCCTGCGCCAGCCCCTCGATGGAGGTCTTGGCGGTGCCGGGCGACATGCTGGAGCGGGTGTCGAAGCCCAGCGCCAGATGGGTCGCATCGGGCAGGGCGGCCTTGAGCGCGGCGGCCACGCAGTCGGTGGGGATCACGTCGAAGCCGACGCCGGGGCAGATCGCCGCGCCTGCCGTGCGCGCCACTTCGTCGAGGCCGTGGGCGTATTCGAAGACGGATATCTCCCCGGTGATGTCGACGTAATGGGCGCCGCTGGCGATGCACGCTTCGATCATCGGCGCGGCGGTGGCGGAGAAGGGGCCCGCGCAGTTGGCGACCACGGCGATATCTTCCAGCGTGGCCAGGGCGGCGGCGCTGTCGTTCAGGTCGAACACCCGGCACTCCAGTCCCAGCGAACTGCCCAGCGCATGCAGGCTGGCCGGGTTGCGGCCGCCGAGGATCGGCGTCAGGCCTTCGCGTTGCGCCTGCTCGGCCACCAGCCGGCCGGTGTAGCCGTTGGCGCCGTAGATCATCCAGTGGGACTTGCTCATGATGTGGCCTCGTGGATACGCGTGAGTGCCTCAAGGGTAGTCGCAACCACCCCCGGCATGTCGCCGATCTCAAGTCGTGCAACCCTGCCGGCTCGCTGCGGTCTGCAAGGATTCGTTTCTGGCGTGCAAGGCCAGAGTGGTAGCGTGCGGCGGCTGATAGAGTCGCCGGAAATAAAAACAGGAGTGGCGTGCATGAAGATTCTGGTCACCGGAGCCAGCGGGTTCATTGGCGGGCGTTTCGCTCGCTTCGCCCTGGAGCAGGGGCTGGCGGTACGGGTGAACGGACGCCGCGAGGAAGCGCTGCAACCGCTGGTGGCGCGTGGCGCGGAGTTCATGGCCGGCGACCTGTCGGACCCGGCGCTGGTGCGCGCGCTGTGCAGCGACGTCGACGCCGTGGTGCATTGCGCTGGTGCGGTCGGTGTGTGGGGCAGCCACGAGTACTTCCACCAGGCCAACGTGGTGATGACCGAGGCCATCGTCGAGGCGTGCCTGAAGCAGAAGGTCCGCCGTTTGGTGCACCTGTCCTCGCCATCGATCTATTTCGACGGCCAGTCCCATGTCGGCATCAATGAAGAACAGGTGCCCAAGCGCTTCGCCAACCATTACGGCTCGACCAAGTATCAGTCGGAACTGGTCGCCCTCGGCGCCCAGGAGTTCGGCCTGGAAGTGCTGGCGCTGCGCCCGCGTTTCGTCACCGGCGCCGGCGACACCAGCATCTTCCCGCGGATGATCGCCGCGCACCGCAAGGGCCGCCTGCGCATCATCGGCCAGGGCCTGAACAAGGTGGACTTCACCAGCATCCAGAACCTCAACGACGCACTGTTTTCCAGCCTGATGGCCGGCGACGCGGCGCTCGGCCAAGCCTACAACATCAGCAACGGGCAGCCGCTGCCGTTGTGGGACGTGGTGAACTACGTGCTGCGCCGACTGGACATGCAGCCGGTGGAGCGGCACATGCCCTACGGGTTGGCGTACAACCTGGCGCTGATCAACGAGGGCGTGTGCAAGGTCCTGCCCGGTCGCCCGGAGCCGACCCTGCATCGCCTGGGCATGGCGGTGATGGCCAAGGACTTCTCCCTGGATATCTCCCGTGCGCGCCAGTACCTCGACTACGACCCGCAGAACAGCCTGTGGGATGCGCTGGACGAGTTCTGTGACTGGTGGCGGTTGCGCGGCATGTAGAGGCTCGCTCCTGCGAGAGCTTTCTCTGCCTAGCGTGGTGCGCGAGCACCGCCACGCAGTGGGCCGGAATACTGTTGCTCGCCGCCGCCCTGCATTGGCAGAAAGCTCGGCTCCTGCACCAGGCGCGGTAACTGTATGCCGCTCAGCTCGCTGAGGCGCTCGCCCAACTGGCGGGTCTCCTCGCAACTGGAATCGGCACAGGCGCGCAGCATTCGCTCGATGGCATCGCTCTGCTGGTACTGGATCTCCAGCGCCTGTTCTTCACGCAGACGGCGGCGCAATTCGCGCATGCAATCCAGGATGGCCTTGTTGAGTTCGATCACCCGACTTCCTCCCCCGCGAAGGGCGCCAAAGCGGCGCCAAGTATCGGGAGCAGGAGCAAGGGGCGTGCCACGATGTCGCAAAGCCACTATTGGCGGGTCGCCTGGGGAACTGCGCCCTCCGTCACGGGTCTTCTGTGCGCCGACGAGGTGCGTGACGCCCTGTGATGGCACGCTGCTCCCAGGCTGCTCTCAGAGTCATGCGAACGGATATACTGCGCCCTGCGCAGGCAACACGCCGCTTCATCCCCACAGGTTCATTCCATGCGTAATGACACGTTCGACGAATTCGATGATGTGCCCCACCTTTCCACCGACGCCGCCGACCGCGACGAATTCGGCCATCACCCGCGCCGTGTGGTCGAGCCCAGCGGACGTCCGCTGCCCTCGCCGGTGAAACGTGGCGGCGGGACCGGTGCGCTGTGGGCGCTGGTCGCAGCCATGGCCATCGCCCTGGCCGGTGTGGGCTGGTGGAGCCACCAGCAACTGCTGCTCATGGAGCAGCAACTGATCGCCACCCAGGAAAGCTTCGCCAAGATCAGCGAGGAGGCCGCCGGTCGCCTGGACGACATCCGCGGCAAGTTCGTCGCCAACGAATCCAATGGCATGAGCGACCGCGAGGCGCTGAAGCTGCAGGTCAAGCAACTGCAGGGCCGCCTGGCCGAGCAGGCCAAGGCGCAGCAGATTTCCCTGTCGGAATTCGACGGCGCCCAGGGCAAGCGCCTGGCGCAGATCAGCGACGACCTCAAGGCGCAACAGGAAAGTGCCGCGCAACTGGTGGCCCAGCTGGATGCCAAGCTCAAGACCATTTCCGACGAGCAGGCCAAGTTCAAGAACGTGCAGGCCGACCTTGCCGCCGCCAACCAGCAGATCCAGGCGCTCAACACGGAAATCGCCAACCTGAAGAAGGACGGCAGCCAGTCCAAGGCGATCAAGAGCCTGCAGGACGACCTTTTCGTGCTGCGCTCCGAAGTCGATGGCCGCCAGGGCCAGGCCAACAGCGATACCAAGGAGTTCGATGTATTCCGCATCCAGGTGATGCGCAACATCAACACCCTGCAGCAGCAGATGCAGAACCTCCAGCAGCAGATCAGCACGCGCTGAACCGCGGTCTGAAAAAGGCCCCCGCACCGAACGGTCCGGGGGCTTTTCATTGGCCATCCCTCTTTGGGAGTAGTCACGGCAATTCTTGTCTTGAATCAGTTTCAGGGCGGGCTTCGAAGCGAATAATCGCTAACAAATGAGAGTTATTCTGATTCTCCCCTTGTTCGATCATTCGCCCGGAGGCTTTCCATGCACGATCTTCAAGCGCAACGCCGGTACCGCATCGCGGGGTACCGGCCCGGGATCGGCGCCGCCTTCCGCCAGCGACTGTTCTCCATGGGGCTGCTGCCAGGTGCCGAGCTGAAGGTTCGCCGCGTGGCGCCGCTGGGCGATCCGGTGCAGGTGGATACCCGCCAGTGCAGCCTGGTCCTGCGCCGCCGCGATCTGGCCTTCCTCCAGCTCGAAGCGCAGGACTGATCGACCCATGGATGAACTGCGCATCGGTTTGATCGGCAACCCCAACGCGGGCAAGACCACCCTGTTCAACCAGCTCACCGGCTCGCGCCAGCGCGTGGGCAATTGGGCCGGCGTGACCGTCGAACGCAAGGAAGGCAGCTTTCGCACCGCCCGCCACCACGTACGCTTGGTGGATCTGCCCGGCACCTATTCGCTGACCACCTTGTCGACCCAGGCCTCGCTGGACGAGCAGATCGCCCGGCGCTGCATCGTCGATGGCGAGGTGGACGTGCTGGTCAACGTGGTGGACGCCACCAACCTGGAACGCAACCTCTACCTCACCGTGCAGCTGCGCGAGATGGGCCTGCCCTGCGTGGTGGCGCTGAACATGCTCGATATCGCCCGCACCCAGGGCCTGAACATCGACCGCGAGGCGCTGGCGCGGGAATTGGGTTGCCCGGTGGTGCCGCTGGTATCGACCCGCGGCGAAGGCATCGATGCACTGAAGGAGGCCATCGACAGCCTGGGTGTACAGCAACCGCTGCAGGTGCCGTATCCTGCCGCGCTGCGGGACGCCGTCACTCAACTGCTACCGGCCGACGCACCGCCGGCCCACACCTGGATGGCCCTGCTGGCGCTGGAAGGCGACTTGCACAGCGCCAGCCAGCTCAAGCTCGACCCGACGAGCCTGCTGGCCGCGCGTGACTCGATTCGTTGCGCCTGTGGAGAGGACCCGGAACTGCTGCTGGTGGACGCGCGCTACCGGCTGATCGGCAAACTCTGCGAGCGCGCCAGCAACCACCGTGAGGCCGCGCCGCATCGCTTGACCCAGATGCTGGACAGCATCGCGCTGAACCGCTGGCTGGGCATCCCGGTGTTCCTCTTGGTGATGTACCTGATGTTCTTTTTCGCCATCACTCTGGGCGGGGCGCTGCAGCCGATCTTCGACCAGGGCTCCTCGGCGCTGTTCATCGACGGCATCCAGTGGCTGGGCGCGCGCAGCGGCGCACCGGACTGGTTGACCGCGCTGCTGGCCCAGGGCCTGGGCGGTGGCATCAACGCGGTGCTGCCGCTGATCCCGCAGATCGGCCTGATGTACCTGTTCCTCGCCCTGCTGGAAGACTCCGGCTACATGGCTCGCGCGGCCTTCGTCATGGACCGCCTGATGCAGGCCCTCGGCCTGCCGGGCAAATCCTTCGTGCCACTGATCGTCGGTTTCGGCTGCAACGTGCCGTCGATCATGGGCACCCGCACCCTGGATAACCCGCGCGAACGCCTGATGACTTCGATGATGGCGCCGTTCATGTCCTGCGGCGCGCGGCTGGCGATCTTCGCGGTATTCGCCGCGGCCTTCTTCGGCCAGAACGGTGCGCTGGCGATCTTCTCGCTGTACCTGCTGGGAATCGTCGTGGCGGTTCTTACCGGGCTGCTGCTCAAGCACACGCTGATGCGCGGCGAGGCCTCGCCCTTCGTCATGGAACTACCGCTTTACCACGTGCCGCACCTGCGCAGCCTGCTGCTGCAGACCTGGACGCGCCTGCGTGCCTTCATCGTCCGCGCCGGCACCGTGATCATCCTGGTCAGCCTGGTGATCGGCGGGCTGAACAGCGTCACCCTCGATGGCCGCCCGGTGCAGGGCGACATCGCCGACTCGGCGCTATCGAGTCTCAGCCACAAGGTCACGCCGCTGCTGGCGCCCATGGGCGTGCACCCGGACAACTGGCAGGCCACCGTTGGCCTGGTCACCGGCGCGCTGGCCAAGGAAGTGGTGGTCGGAACACTCAACACGCTCTACACCGCCGAGCACATCCAGGGCGAAGCGTTCGACGCCGACGGCTACGACCTCTGGGCCCAGTTGAAGCAGGCCGGGGCGGATACGCTGGACGGCCTGCGCGACTCGTTCAGCCTCAGCGTGTTGGCCAACCCGGTCGCCGCGAGCATGGCAGATGGCGAGATGGAAGAGGGCTCCATGGGCACCTTCGCTGCCAAGTTCGGCAGTCCGTTGGCCGCCTACAGCTACCTGGTCTTCGTGCTGCTCTACGTGCCCTGCGTGGCGACCCTTGGAGCGCTGACACGCGAAAGCGGCCGGGGCTGGATGACCTTCTCGGTGCTCTGGGGCCTGAACGTCGCCTACTCGCTGGCGACCCTCTGCTACCAGGTGTTCAGCTTTGCCGAACATCCGCCATACAGCGCGGTGGCCATCGGCCTGGTGCTGGTGTTCAACCTGGTGCTGTTCCTCATCCTGCGCTGGGTCGGCCGGCGCGGCCTGGAACTGAATGGCGAGCGAGAACTGCGCGCCACTCCGGCCGGGAGCTGCCACTGATGACCTCGGCAATCGCCGTGCGTAACCTGCTGGGTGAGATGGGCGAGGCGGATGTGCCGACTCTGGCTCAACGCCTCGGCGCTTCGAAGGCTCTGCTCGAAGCCCTGCTGGAGCGCTTGCTGGCGATGGGCGTGGTGGAAAAGGTCGCGTCCGAGCCGGCGGCCTGCGGGAGCTGCAAGGGATGCGCGGAGACGACGCCGTGCTCGACGACAGGGTATCGGTTGTCGTCGAGAAACACTGTTGCGCCACTGCGCTGGAGCTCTGTGTAGGGCGTATAACCCGGAACGGGTTATACGCCGCAATGGCGGATAACGCCTGAGGCCTTATCCGCCCTACGAATTGGCACCGGCATGGAAAAAGGGCGCCTTCGCAAGAAGGCGCCCTTTTCGTTGGCGCTGGTACCGGCGCTTACAGGCGCGGGTAGTCCAGGTAGCCGACCGGGCCTTTGCCGTAGAAGGTTTCCGGGTGCGGCTCGTTCCAGGCGGCGCCTTTCTGCAGGCGGGTTACCAGGTCCGGGTTGGCGATGAACGGGATGCCGAAGGCGACCGCGTCGGCCTTGCCGCTTTCCAGCCACTCGGTGGCGGTTTCCTGGGTGAAGCGCTCGTTGGCGATGTACACGCCGCCGAAGATTTCCTTCAGTTTCGGGCCGATGCTGTCGTCAGCGGCCTTCTCGCGGGTGCAGATGAACGCCACGCCGCGCTTGCCCAGCTCGCGGGCCACGTAGCCGAAGGTGGCCAGCGGGTCGGAGTCGCCCATGTCGTGGGAGTCCATGCGCGGCGCCAGGTGCACGCCGACACGGCCGGCGCCCCACACGCCGATCACGGCGTCGGTGACTTCCAGCAGCAGGCGCGCGCGGTTCTCCACGGAGCCGCCGTACTGGTCGGTGCGCTGGTTGGTGCTGCTCTGCAGGAACTGGTCGAGCAGGTAGCCGTTGGCGCCGTGCACTTCCACGCCGTCGAAACCGGCGGCCTTGGCGTTTTCCGCGCCGATGCGGTAGGCCTCGACGATGTCGGCGATCTCTTCGGTTTCCAGGGCGCGCGGGGTGACGAACTCCTTGATCGGACGCACCAGGCTGACATGGCCGGCCGGCTTGATCGCACTCGGCGCCACCGGGGTTTCACCGTTCAGGTACAGCGGGTCGGAGATGCGGCCGACGTGCCACAGTTGCAGGAAGATGCGGCCGCCATTGGCGTGCACGGCCTTGGTGACGTTGGTCCAGCCGCGCACCTGGTCGTCGGACCAGATGCCGGGAGTGTCGGGGTAGCCGACGCCCATCGGGGTCACCGAGGTGGCCTCGCTGAGGATCAGGCCGGCGTCGGCGCGTTGGGTGTAGTACTCGGCCATCAGCGCGTTGGGCACGCGGCCTTCGTCGGCGCGGCAGCGGGTCAGCGGGGCCATGATGATGCGGTTGGGCAGTTCCAGGTCACCGATGACGATGGGATCGAAAAGCGTAGTCATTGCATTACTCCGGGGCGTGAGGGTGGAGGTTCAATCGAGGACGGTTTGTGTCTGGTTGGGCTTGCCGCCGAACGCGATCATCACCGCGATCAGCGCGAGTACGGAGAGCACGGCGCCGGCCAGGGGCACGCGGGTCAGGCCCAGGCCGTGGTCGATGACGCTGCCGCCGACCCAGGCGCCGATGGCGTTGCCGACGTTGAAGGCGCCGATGTTCAGGGTGGCGACGAGGTTGGGCGCGGCGCCGCCGACGCGGACCACGTTGACCTGCAGGGCGGGCACCGCGGCGAAGGCGGCAGCGGCCCAGATGAACAGGGTGATTTCGGCCGGGATCAGCGCGGCGCTGGTCCAGCTCAGCACAGTGGAAACCACCGCCATGGTGGCGAACACGCCGGCCAGGGTGGTGCCCAGGCGCCAGTCGGCGAGGCGGCCGCCGATGATGTTGCCCAGGGTCAGGCCGAGGCCGATCAGTACCAGGCTCCAGGTGATGCCGCGCGGCGAGACCTCGGTGACTTCGCCGAGCAACGGCGCGACGTAGGTGAACAGCGCGAACACCGCGGCGGAGAACAGTACGGTGGTGCCCAGCGCCAGCCACAGCGGGCCGTTGCGCAGCGCGGAGACTTCCTTGCGCATGTCCACCGCTTCTTCATCGTGTTGCTTGGGCAGCACGCGCCACAGGCTGATCAATGCGATGACGCCGATCAGCGTGACTGCCCAGAACGGCGAGCGCCAGCCGGCGACCTGGCCCAGCGCAGTGCCGGCCGGAACGCCGAGCACGTTGGCCAGGGTCAGCCCGGTGAACATCAGCGCCACGGCGGAAGCCTTGCGGTTGGCCGGTACCAGGCTGGCGGCGACCACCGAGCCGATGCCGAAGAAGGCGCCGTGGCACAGCGCAGTAATGATCCGCGCCAGCATCAGCAGGCCGTAGTTGGCGGCCACGGCGCAGAGCAGGTTGCCCAGGATGAAGATGCCCATGAGCATCAGCAGCGCGGTCTTGCGCGGCAGGCGGGCCGTGAGCAGCGCCATGATCGGCGCGCCGATGGCGACACTGAAGGCATAGGCGCTGACCAGCCAGCCGGCGGCCGGAATAGAGACGGACAGGTCGCCCGCGACCTCGGGCAACAGGCCCATGATCACGAATTCCGTGGTGCCGATGGCAAACGCGGACAAAGCGAGGACGAGAAGCGAAGTGGGCATGCGCCTGCTCCTGGAGAGTTGAAATTGTCTTGGCTGGCAGTAGCCGGTCAAACCCGCCCTGAATCTGCTGCGCGTCGGCATAGCTGCGTTGAAAACAGACTCGGAATGCTCATTTACCGCTTGTAAACTGCGCTTCCTTGTCTGTTTTCGCCTTGCTCTGCTCTAGCTCGCAAGATTCTGAACGGGTTTGTTACAGCGCTTCGCTCAGGTGGCGAACAAAGGCCTGGATGGTTTCTTCGTTGCGTTTGAAGAAGTTCCACTGGCCGACTTTTCGACTGGTCACCAGGCCCGCGCGCTGGAGGGTGGCCAGATGCGCGGAAACGGTGGATTGCGACAGACCGGTACGCTGGTCGAACTTGCCGGCGCAGACGCCGATCTCGAAGGATTGGTGTTCCTGCTCGACGAAGAATTTCTCCGGGTCCTTGAGCCAGTGCAGCATGTCGCGTCGCACCGGGTGGGCCAGGGCCTTGAAGATTTCGTCGAGGTCGAGAGTGTGTTGTTCAGTCATGGGCGTATCGGTCTATCGCGTTGGGACGAACTATATATCGGTCAAAAACGATATGAATTCGTTTGGCGCGATAGTAATGATCACCTCCCGTGATAATAGGGGCGGGCTACCGTGGGAGCGTGCTCCGTCCGCGATGGTTCCGCCTCTGCTCCGTGCCGCTTTTAGTCGGTGCGAGGGGAGCCCAGTCCTTGCTCGCGAACCGAGACTGCTCGGTGCCAAGAGGTTCGCGAGCAAGCTCGCTCCTACAGCAGAGCATCGGTACGCGCTAAGCTCATCTCATGAACTACCTCGCGCATCTCCACCTGGGCGGTGACCGGCCCGCCCAACTGCTCGGCAGCCTCTACGGCGATTTCGTCAAAGGCCCGCTGGCCGGGCAGTGGCCCGCTGAAATCGAGGCGGCTATCCGCCTGCACCGGCGCATCGACGCCTTCACCGACAGTCATCCCTTGATACACAGTGCCAAGTCGCGTTTCCCCAGTGAGCGCCGACGCATGGCCGGCGTGCTGCTGGACGTGTTCTACGACCACTGCCTGGCCCGCGACTGGGAGCGTTTCTCCGGCGAGCCGCTGGAGCAGTTCACCCAACGGGTCTACGGTGTACTGGGCCGCACGCCCGGCCTGCCGGAGCGTCTGGCGCGCATTGCACCGCGCATGGCCGCGCAGGACTGGCTCGGCAGCTATCGGCAGTTCGAGGTGTTGCAGGACGTTGTCTCCGGCATGTCCCGGCGCCTGTCGCGGCCGTCCCTGCTGGATGGCGCCTGGGAGGAGCTGGATCGTCTTTACGAGCCATTGAGCAGCGACTTCCGTGAGTTCTATCCCGAACTTCAGGAGTTCGTCAGAAATCCGCCGAAAGCGATGGACGGTCCGGCCTGACTTGATATGCGTCAACCGGCCGGCGGCCCATAGCGTGTGCAATAGACACATCTGAAGGACGACGAGAGGAGCAGCATGATGAAGTCGTTAATGGTCGCAACGGATCTGTCTGGCCGTTCCGAAAAGGCTTTGCACCGTGCGGCGGCGCTCGCCAAGCGCTACGCCTGTCCCTGGACCGTGCTCTACGTGGTCGATGAAGACCAGCCATCGGCGCTGGTCGAGCAGGAAGTCACCCAGGTGCGCCTGATGCTCGAAGCGCGGCTTGTGGAACTCACCGAACTGGGCGGCACCTGCCCGAAACTGCTGGTGGAGCGCGGCGATCCGAATCAGCAGATCCTCGCTGCGGCGAAGAAGCAGAACTGCGAGATGCTGGTGATGGGAGCCCACCGCAAGAGCGTGCTGCGCGACATCTTCGTCGGCACCACGGTGGAGCGAGTACTTCGCGCCGGGCAACTGCCGGTGCTGGTGGTCAACCAGCCCGCCGGCGGCCAATACCGCGACCTGCTGGTCGCCCTCGATACCTCGCCGGCTTCGGCCCATGCGGTGGAAGTGGCCGATGAACTGGGCCTGCTCGAAGGTGCCGTGCGCCGGGGTGTCTACGCCTTCAGCCCGTTGGCCAAGGGCATGATGCAGTACTCCGGAGTGAGCGAGGAGCGCATCGACGAATTTGTCGGCAGCGAGTCGCGCCAGGCGGTGGACGAGTTGAAGAAGTTCCTCCATGACCAGCACCTGGAGGAGCACATCGATGAACAACTGGTGGCCGTCGGGTTGCCGGGCAACGTGTTACAGCGGATGGTCGACAAGCATCGGCCGGATCTGCTGGTCATGGGTACTCGGGGTATGGGCGGAATCAAGCGTGCCCTGATCGGCAGTGTTGCCGACTACGCTCTGCGCGAACTGGATTGTGACATCCTGGTCGTGCCGCCGGAGGCTTGAGCCTGCGGCGTCTGGAGACTGTTTTCAGGCTGCGTCGGGCGACTCGAGGGTGCCGCCCGGCGCAGTTTGAAAGCCGTTTCGTCAGAGTGGGAACCCGCCGGCCGTAGGTTACGGCGGGCTCCAATCCCTTCCCTTGTCAGCGAACGTCAGGCCGCAATGGCCGCCTCTTCCTGCGCTTCACACACCACTGCACGGATTGCCGCGTGCGCTTGTCTGGCCAGCAGGTTGCGGTCCTGGTGGGCGCTGGACAGCGCCGGCAAGAAGTGGATTTCCGCGACTCCCCGATCATTGTCGAACAGCCGCTTCAAGTGGCTGACCAGATCATCGTCACCGATGAAGGGCGCCAGCTCGCACGCCTGCCCGTTGCGCCGGTAGCGTAGCGCCACCGGCTGCACCGGCACGCCGGCCTCGATGGCGCTGGCCATCAGCCGGCCGTGGAAGGTACGCAGGCCCTGGCCGTCGGTGGTGGTGCCTTCGGGGAAGACCAGCAGGGAACGGCCGCGCGCCAGGTGCGTGGCCAATTGCGCGTTGATCATTCGGGCATCGCCAGAACCCCGGCGGATGAACAGCGTGCCGGCCTTTTCCGCCAGCCATCCGGCGACCGGCCATTGGCGCACCTCGGCCTTGGACAGGAAGGTCAGCGGCAGCAGCGCACCGAGCAGCGGGATATCGACCCAGGACACATGGTTGGACACCCACAGCATCGGCTGGCCGGGTAGCTCGCCGTGCACCTTCACCTTGAAGGGCAGGGCAGCCGTCAGGCGCGCCAGGTACCAGCAGGTCAGGCGCTGGCGCAGGGGCATCCAGTCGCGGCCGGGCAGGCGCTCCAGCAGGCTGACGAAGGCAGCCAGCACCAGGCCCACCGTCAACACCAGCAGCAGGCGGGCAACGCGCAGCCAGGCGCGCAGGCTGCGCATCAGACCGCAGCCTTGAAGTGGCGGGCGTAGCGCGGGCAGAGTTCGTCGCGCTTGAGCAGGATGAACACGTCGGCGACGCCGAAGTCCGGGTCCCAGCAGGGCTCGCCGCAGATCTTCGCGCCCAGGCGCATGTAGGCCTTGAGCAGCGGCGGCAGCTCAGCGGTGAGGTTGTCCGGCACGTCCAACTGCGGCAGCGGAGTTTTCGGCTCGGCGCGCAGGTTCTGCTGGCACAGGTAGCGGTCACGCAGGCGCTGCATCACCGCGCGGGCCTGAATGCCGCCGTCGCGCATGGGGATGCTGGCGCAGCCCATCAGGTAACGGTAGCCGCCTTCATTCAGCACTTCGGCCAGCTCGCTCCAGAGCACGGCGATGGTGCCGCCATTGCGGTAGTCCGGGTCGACGCAGGTACGGCCGATTTCCAGCACCGGGCCCTGCAGGTTGTCCAGGCCGTCGAGGGCGAATTCCTCTTCGCTGTAGAAGCGGCCCAGGCGCTGTGCGGCACGGTGGTCGAGCAGGCGGGTGGTGGCCACCAGCGCGCCGGTGTTGAGGTCGCGCACGCCGATGTGGGCGCAGTGGCGGTCGTAGTCGTCCATGTCCAGCCCCTGGTCCGCGCCCTTGAGTTGGGCGTCGAATTCGCTGCTGAACACGCGGTAACGCAGGGCCTGGGCTTCGCGCAGGGCGCGGGCGCCGCGCAGACGCACGGCCTTGAGACGGCGCTGCGCCGGGGTGTCACAGGAGAGGGCGATCTGACTCATGCGAGTGCCTCCGTGAACCGGCCATGCGGGTTGCGGCCGGTCGGCTTTGTTGTGCAAGCTCAGGCTAGGAATGACCGGTGTCACGCCCATGACGGTGCGGTGATGCTTGTATGACAAGAACAACGACCTCGAAGGAAGGAGCGCCGCGATGCCCTGGAAATGCCTGTTCGGCCCGCAGAACCGATTGCCGCCCGGCCTGGCCCTGGACGACTGGTACGCCGAACTGCTGGGGCGCGCCGGCCATAGCGGCAGCTTCGAGCTGGCAGTGCTCGGCGGGCGCCTGGCGACCTCACCGGGGCTGGCTTTCCTCGCCGGTTACCAGGCGGCCCTGCGCGCGCTCTGGCCGGCGGCCCCGCTCAGCCTCGGCGCGCTCTGCGTGACCGAGAAGAAGAGCGTGCGCCCCGCCGACCTGCAGACCCGCCTCGACGGTCTGGTGCTGCACGGTCGCAAGGACTTCGCCACCGCCGCCGACAGCGCCGCGTGGTGGCTGGTCGCCGCGCGTGACGAGGACGAGGGACAGCCTCCGCGCATCGCCATGACCGTGGTGCAGGCCGGCGCCCCCGGCGCGAAGCTGGAGGCGCTGCCGGCCCTGCCGCTGCTGCCTGACATCCCCCACGCCCGCCTGCTGCTCGACGGCGCCCATTGCGAACGCCTGCCCGGCGATGGCTGGGAGGCCTACAGCAAACCTTTCCGCACCCTGGAAGATACCCATGTGCTGGCGGCGATCTGCGCCTGGCTCTACGGCCTGGCGCTGGATAAACAGTGGCCGGCGGAGCTGGGCCAGCGCCTGACCGGTGTGCTGGCCGGCTGCGCGGAAGTCAGCCGGCAGCCGGCTTCGCAACCGGAAACCCACCTGCTGCTGGCCGGCGTGTTCAGCCAGTTCGAAAGCCTCGCTGCGACGCTGGATGCCGCCTTCGCCTCGGGCGACCCGGAACTGGCGGCGGTCTGGAGACGCGACAAGAGTGTGCTCGCCATCGCCGGCGCCGCCCGGGCCAAGCGCCTGGAGAAAGCGAGGGTGGCAATAGGCCTTGACCCACGTCAGTGAGGGCCTGGGGAGGGGACGTTAGCCTTACAGATGTTTCTGAGATACCAAGAAATTTCCGCAGGGCTACCCACTGTTTTCCCTCCCACTGCTTTAGGAAATCCCCTCATGCGACGCGAACCCATCGTGCTGTTCGACGACGGTAAACACCAATGCCTGTGTTTCGACGATCTGGTCAGCGGCGACGGTGTGCAATCCAACCAGTTCCTCATCGTCGACCACGACAAGCGCCTGCTGCTCGATCCGGGCGGCGACCTGACCTATACGCCGTTGTCCCTGGAACTCTCGAAACTGTTCTCGCTGCAGGACCTGGACTACATCTTCGCCTCGCACCAGGACCCGGACATCATCGCCGCGCTGGATAAGTGGCTGCTGCACACCCGCGCCAAGGTCATCTGCTCGAAGCTCTGGGCGCGCTTCCTGCCGCACCTGACGGCCAACTACCTGGCGGTCAGCCATGGCATCTCCACCTATGACCGGGTGATTCCGCTGCCGGACCGCGGCGAGTCGGTGCAGCTGGGCCGCTGCCAACTGAAGATGATCCCTGCGCACTTCCTCCACTCGGTGGGCAACTTCCAGATCTACGATCCGGTCAGCAAGATCCTCTTCTCCGGCGACATGGGCGCCTCCCTGGTGGACGACGCCAGCCCGGTGCAGGATTTCGCTGCGCACGTACCGCACATGGAAGGCTTCCACCGTCGCTACATGGCGTCGAACAAGGTCGCGCGGCTCTGGGCATCGATGGTGCGCGGCATGGACATCGAGATGATCGTTCCGCAGCACGGCCGGCCCTTCGTGGGCAAGGCCATGATCGGAGCCTTCCTCGACTGGATCAGTGACCTGCAATGCGGCATGGACCTGATGGGGCCGGAGGATTACCAGGTGCCACGCTGACAGGCCCCATGCTGACCGATTGCGCCAATCGTCCTTGATTACGGCACGATCGGCGCTTAATTCGTCATCTTCACCGTGCTAGGGTGCGGGCCGACCTGATAACAAGAGGCCCGCCGATGCCCTTCACTTCCTACAGGCCAGCGCTGCGCGCACTGGCCCTGGCCACCTGCCTGCTCAGCAGCCATGCCCACGGTGCCGACACCTGGCCCGAGGCCGACTGGCCCCACGGCGCCACGCCCAGTGGCGCTGCTGTCGAAGCCTTCGAAAGCTATGCCTTCCCCAACCGCGACGACGCGACCCGCAAGGGCGTGCGCACCGATGCGGTAGTGGTGATTCGCGACGGCCAACTGATCTACGAGCGCTACGCCGGCCCGACCAGCGCGCAGACGCCCCACCTGGCCTGGTCGATGAGCAAGAGTGTGATGGCCAGCGTCCTCGGCGTGGCCTTCGGCGAGGGCAAGTTCCAGCTCGACGACCCGGTCGCCCAGCATTACCCGGCCTTCGCCGACCATCCCGATATCAGGATGCGCGACCTGCTGCACTGGGCCTCCGGCCTGGCCTGGCAGGAAGAGTACGAATACGCGCCGGTGCGCTCCTCGGTGGTGGCGATGCTCTACACCCGTGGCCGCGACGACATGGCGAAGTTCACCGCCGGCTTCGCTGCCGATGCCGAGCCGGGCAAGCGCTTCCGCTACTCCAGCGGCGACAGCAACGTGCTTTCCGCCACGCTCAAGCAGATGGTCGGCAAGGACTACGCGAACTACCCCTGGACCGCGCTGTTCGAGCCGCTGGGCATCCAGTCGGCCGTCTGGGAGCGCGATGCCAGCGGTACCTTCGTCGGCTCGTCCTATGCCTACATGACTGCCCGCGACATGGCGCGCATCGGCCTGCTGATGGAGCGCGACGGGCGCTGGAAGGATCGCCAGTTGCTGCCGCAGGACTGGATGAAATTCGTTCTTGCGCCGTTCCCCGAGTACCAGCCTGATCCGAAGAAACCCAACGAAGCGGTGCCCGGTGGCCAGTGGTGGCTCAACCGCCCGGTGGCCGGCGCGCCGGTACCCTGGCCGGATGCGCCCGAAGACACCTTCGCCGCGCTCGGCCACTGGGGCCAGGCGCTCTACGTGATCCCCGAACAGAAGCTGGTGATCGTCCGCTACGCCGACGACCGCGACGGCAGCTACCAGCACGACGCCTTCCTCAAACTCGCCCAGGCGGCCTTCGCCCACGGGGAGGTGCAGCCATGATCCGCCGCCATCCGATCCTCAGCGTTCTCGTCCTTCTGATCGTCGCGCTGGCCGTGGTGATCTGGCAGAACCGCATCCATCTCGCGGCCTTCCCCGGCATCATCGGCGCCTACACCGCCAAGGAGTACTGCTCCTGTCGCTACGTTATGGGGAACTCGGCAGACTATTGCCAGGCCTATACCAAGCAGTACGTGCCGACCAGCGGCTTCCTCGACGACGAAGCGCGCAAGCGGGTGACCGCCCGCGGCCTCGGCAGTACACAGACAGCCGCCTGGCTCGGTGCGCGCGAGGGATGCCAACTGATGCCCCAGGCGGATGATTTGCCCGAATCGGGCAACCACTGAGAACGCGATTACGATCTGCTGCGCGTCGGCAGAACGGCGCTAAAAACAGGCTCGGACTGCTCATTTACCGCTTGTAAACTGCGCATCCTCGCCTGTTTTTGCCTTGTTCTGCTCTAGCTCGCGAGATCGTAATCACGTACTGACGGGCGCGTTCCACGGAGCGGGGCGACCCGCTTCGGAGGACGAATGCATTCTTTTGTAACAGGAGCCGTGTGCGCATTGCTGGTGCTGGCCAGCCCCCTGGCGCTGGCCGAATGGCAACTGGACGGCGACACCTCGCGGATCAGCTTCGTCTCGGTCAAGCGCGGCAAGATGGCAGAAGTGCAGCGCTTCGACCGCCTTTCCGGACAGATCGACGACCAGGGCGCGGTGCGCGTGGTGGTGCCGCTGGAGTCCATCGACAGCGGCCTGGCGCTGCGCGACGAGCGCATGCGCAACTCCTTCTTCGAGATCGAGCGCTTCCCCGAGGCGATCGTCAGCAGCCAGCTGGACCTGAGCCGTTACGACGACCTGCAGGTCGGCCAGTCGCGCCAGGAAACCGTGGACTTCAACCTCGACCTGCACGGCCAGCAGCGTCGGCTGAAGTCACAGGTGCTGGTCAGCCGCCCCAGCGAGAGCCGCATCGAGGTGACGACCCTGGAGCCGCTGGTGCTCAAGCTGATCGACTTCGACCTGGAAGAGAAACTCGAGCCGCTCAAGGAAGTCGCCAACGTGCATTCGATCACGCCCGAGGTGCCGGTGTTCGCGGTGCTGGGGTTCAGCCAGGTGATCAAGCAGGCGCCGTGATCGTTGTGGATCGGCATCTTCGTTCGTGCCGATCTTCTCTGCGATTCGCCGGCCAGGGCGGCGTTGCTCGCGAACCGCACGGCACAGCGTCAATCGAGAAAACAGCCAGCCTTAAGCCCGCGCCGCAATTGCCGGCAAGTCTGGCTGGAAGCGAAAGCCGGAGCCCACGCTGCAACTGGAAGCGCTGATGAACACGAAGGCGAGCAGCAGGATGGTTTTCATGGCGGTCTTCCTGTCAGTCAGGATCGGGCTACCTCCAGTGTAGGTCGTGCCGCCCGGCGCGCGCCGAAGGTCACGAAACTGCCCGCTGCGAACAGCCACGCGCTGACCCCACCGTAGCCCAGCACCCAGCCGAAGCCCTGCACCAGTGCCGCCCGCGCGCTGGCCGGGGCATCGGGGCCCAACTGGCCGGCGGCGATGCTGGCGGCCTGTTGCAGCTTCTCGCTGCCGTTCACGCCGTGCAGCCCGGCAGCGACGCCCCAGAGCAGGATCAACCCCATCACCGCGATATTGATCGCCAGGGAGATCATCCGCGCGCTCATGTCGATGCCCGAGGCCATCCCCGCGCGGGCAGCGGGCACGGCGGCGGTGGAGGTGTTGGTCACCGTGGTGTTGGTCATGCCCAGCCCGATGCCGGCCAGCACGCAGCCGGGCAGCAGGGTCAGCCAGCTGGCGTGATCCAGGGCGCTACCCCAGAGCATCAGGAAGAAGCCGGTGCCGATCACGAACATTCCGCCGGGTATCACCCAGCCGGGGTGGAAGCGGTGCGCCAGCCGCTCGGCGATGGGCGGCACCAGCAGCGTCGGCAGCGTGTACGCCAGCAACGACCAGCCGGCCTTCACGTCGCCGTAACCGAGTACGCCGTGGTAGTAGACCGGCAGGTAGATCATCAGCGGCCAGAAGCTTGCGTTCATCCCCGCCGAGCCGAACATCGCGCCGGAAAACGCGCGGATGCGCAGCACGGAGAAGTCGAACATCGGGTGGGCGACGCGGCGCTCGATCAGGACAAAGGCGGCGAGGCTGGCCAGGCTGAGCAGCAGGATCGCCAGCGCGGCCGGGCTGGTGAAACCCATGCCGGCGCCCTGGGTGATGTAGAACACGATGCCGAGCACGGCCAGTGACAGCGTGAGCATGCCGCCGATATCCAGCCGCTCGGCTTGCGGATCGCGCGACTCCACCGCGCCGTACTGCGCCAGCGCGAGGGTCAGCAGGGCGAGCGGCCCGTGTACCAGGAACACCCACTGCCAGCTGGCCAGGGCGACGATGGCGCTGCCGATGATCGGCCCGAAGCCCAGGCCGATGCCGAACACCACGCCCCAGGCGGCGAAGGCGCGCACGCGTTCGGCCGGGTCGCTGAACTGGCTGGTCAGCACCGCCACCTGGCAGATCAGCATGACGCCGCCGGCGGCGCCTTGCAGGAAGCGCCCGGCGATCATGCTCGGCATGTCGCCCGCCAGCCCGCAGAGCAACGAGGTCAGGCCGAACAGCGCCAGGCTGATGACGAACAGGCGCTTGCGGCCGAAGCGGTCGGCCAGGGTACCGGCGGCCATCAGTACGCTGGTGACGGCGATGGTGTAGGCGTTCATCACCCATTGCAGTTCCTGGAAGTCGCCGTGCAGTACCCGCTCAAGGGCTGGCAGGCTCGCCGGTACGCTGGAGATTTCCAGGCCGAACATCATCGAGGACAGGCATACCGCGGCCAGGGCGATGAGGTTTCTGGGGTTATGGAGGGCAGTCATGAGGATGGCTCCGTGGGACGAGCCACTATTCTGAAAAAGAACAGGGTTCCCCATTGGCGCCATTTGGTCCCATCATTGGGGCTCTTGAGGACTCAAAAGGGGCTGCCTGATGGATGACCGACTCGATGGCATTGCCACCTTCGTCCAGGTGGTGGATGCCGGCAGCTTCGCGCTTGCAGCGGAGCGTTTGAACCTCACGCGCTCGGCGGTCGGCAAGGCCATTGCCCGGCTGGAGGCGCGCTTGGGGGTGCGCCTGCTGCAACGCACCACCCGCAGCCAGAACCTCACCGACGACGGCCAGGTGTTCTACGACAGCTGCGTGCGTGCGCTGGCCGAGCTGGAGGCCGCGCACACTGCGCTGGAGGGCGGTCGGATGGAGCCGCGCGGGCGCCTGCGGGTCAGCGTGCCGATCTCCTTCGGCCACCTCTGCGTGGTGCCGCTGATGCTGGAGTTGGCGCGGAAATACCCTTCGCTGAAGATCGACATGTCCTTCACCGACCGTCGCGTCGATTTGGTGGAGGAGGGTTTCGACCTTGCAGTGCGCATTGGTCCGCTGGGCGATAGTGCAACGCTCGCCGCGCGCAGACTGGGTGCGCAATACACCAGCATCGGTGCGGCGCCGTCCTACATTGCCCAGTGTGGGATGCCCGTGGGCCTGGACGATCTTGTCGGCCACGCCGCCATCAGCTATTCGGTCGCCGGTGTCACCTCGCCCTGGAGTCTGCGTGACGATGACGGCCATCGGCGTCGTATCGACATTGATCCGCAACTGAGCATGGACGACCTGCAGGCGATCGCCGCAGCCGCCGTGGCCGGATTTGGTCTGGCTCGTCTGCCTTCCTGGCTACTGTCTCGGCATGTGAGGAGCGGCGAGCTGGTAGTCGTCAAGGGGCGTTGTAATCAGCCGCCGCAGGATATCCATGCGGTGTGGCAGAAGACCCGCTACATGCCGTCGAAGATCCGTTGCGCCATCGATGCGCTGGTGGCCGGGATTCCGGCGCTGCTGGCCGACTGAACCATTGGCGCCGGCGCCTGCCCAAAGGGCTCGCCGGTTGGCTGGTTTGCAAGCCGACGGCGGGCCGCTATCGTTGGCCGTTGGTCCATCCGTTTCCATGTAAGGGATTTCATGCGCTCGCTGTTCGCCTTCCTCTTCGCGGCCTGCTTCGCCGCGTCCGCCCAGGCTGCCTGGTACCTCGACTACGAGTCCTCGCGGCTGACCTTCGTCACCACCAAGAACGCCGATATCGCCGAGGTAAACCGCTTCCTGGTGATGCATGGCAAGGTGGAGCAGCAGGGGCAGGTGGAGCTGCGCATCGAGATGGATTCGGTGAGCAGCGGCATTCCGCTGCGCGATGAGCGCCTGCGCGACAAGCTGTTCGATACCGAGAAGTTTCCCGAGGCGCGCATCACCTCGCGCATCGACCTGCGCCCGATCACCGAACTGGCCAGCGGCGTGCAACTGGAGATGCGCCTGCCACTGCGCCTGGAGCTCAATGGCCAGGCGAAGAACTACCGCACCGACGTGCTGATCACCCGCTTGGACGAGCACCGCTTCCAGGTGGTGACCCTGCAGCCGCTGGTGATCAATGCCGCTGACTTCGGCCTCGCGCCGGGCGTGGCGCAGCTGCGCAAACTGGCCGGGCTGAAGAGTATCGGCCTGTCGGTGCCGGTGGGCGCCGTGCTGATCTTCGCCTCGCGGTGAGCGGCCCGATCTTCCCCTGGCGGACGGGCAACCGTTTCGCCCTGCTCTGCGATGGCGAGCGCTTCTTCCCGCGCATGTTCCAGGCCATCGACAGCGCCGAGCGGCAGATCGAGCTGGAACTCTATCTGGTGGAAAGCGGCAGTTGCGCCGAGGCGTTGCTCGACCGGCTGCTGGCTGCCCTGGGGCGCGGCGTGAAGGTGCGTTGCCTGTTCGACGCCTTTGGCAGCCTGAAGCTTTCCAGCGCCTGGACGCGCCAGTTGCTGGAGGCCGGCGGCGAGCTGCGCCACTACAACCCGCTGAACTGGAAAGCCGGCCTGCGCAACCTGTACCGCGACCACCGCAAGCTGTTGCTGGTAGATGAGCGCATCGCCTATGTCGGTGGCACCGGCGCCACCGACGAGTTCTGGTCCGCGCGGGAGAACCGCAGCGACTGGCACGAAGTGATGGTGGAAATGACCGGGAACATCGTCGCCGACTGGCAACGTCTGTTCGAGCGGCAGTGGAATGCCTGCCTCGGCGTACGGGCCTGGAAGCCGCGCGAGGAAGTGCTGCTGACCCGCCTGCCGCCGATTCCCAGCTACGGCGAAGGTTTGGCGCGCGTTGCCTATGCGGATGCCGGCCAGCATCGTGACATCCTCCAGGCGCTGGTTCGTTCGCTGCGTGGTGCGCACCAGCGCGTCTGGTTGGCGACACCGTATTTTCTGCCGACCTGGAAGGTCCGTCGCGCACTGCGCAAGGCTGCACAGCGCGGTGTCGACGTGCGCCTGCTGCTCACCGGCCGGCTCACCGACCATGCGCCCGTGCGTTACGCCGGTCAGCGCTATTACCCTGGACTGTTGCGCGCCGGGGTGAAGATCTTCGAATACCAGCCGCGCTTCCTTCATCTGAAGATGGTACTGGTCGATGACTGGGTCAGCGTCGGCTCGTGCAACTTCGATCATTGGAACCTTCGGTTCAATCTGGAGGCCAATGTAGAAGCGTTCGATCCGCCATTCACCGCGGCGGTGGCCGATTGTCTGGCTGCCGACTTCGCGCAGAGCCGCGAGATCGACCTGGGTTTCTGGCGCGCGCGCCCCTGGTGGAAACGCCTTCGCGAGCGACTGTGGGGCTCGCTGGACCGACTGGTGGTGAACTTCCTCGACCGCCGCCGATGACGTCGCAGGGTTGTCTGTCGAGTAGGAGGCCGGTGTGGAAAAGATTCAAAAGGAGCGTTTCATCGGGCTGGAGTGGCTGCGCTTCCTGATGGGCCTGTACGTGGTGATCTACCACACGCTGCACAGTTACCCGGCGGAGCAGAAATTCGCCGGCCTCGATGACCTGACTGCCCTGGGCTTTTTCGCCACCAGCACCTTCTTCGTGCTCTCCGGCTTCCTGCTCTGCCACGTCTACGTCACCGACGGGCACCTGCGCGAGAGCCCGCGCAGCTTCTTCACCAAGCGCCTGTCCAACCTCTACCCGCTGCACATCTTCTCGATCCTGCTGACCATCGCCGTGCTGCTGGTGGTGAGCGGGCTGGGCATCGGCCCGGACCTGGACCAGGCGACGCCGCGCTTCGTCATCTACGACACCAACGAAGCCATCGGCCGGCTGCAGCCGGAGCTGTTCCACCACTGGATGAGCGACCGCGAACTGCTGTTCAACAGCATCCTGCAACTGACCATGCTGCAGGCGTGGAACCCGTATTACCTGACCTTCAACGCGCCGCTCTGGTCGCTGTCGACGCTGTTCTTCTTCTACCTCTGCTTCCCCTTCGTCGCCCCGCGCCTGGCGCGGCTGCAGCACAAATGGCGCTGGCTGCTGGCGCTGTGGATGCTCTACCTGATCCCGCCGATCCTGGTGGTTGCCAGCGAGCAGTACGGCATGCCCTGGACCGGCCTGCTGCACCGCAACCCGCTGCTGCGATTGCCGGAGTTCCTCAGCGGCATCCTCGCCTACGGGCTGTTCCGCGAGTACAAGGACGCCGGCCATCTGCCTGGCCGCGGATTGCTGGTGGCGATGGGCGCGTTCGTGCTGGCCAATTTCCTGGTTGCCGATTACCTCTACACCCACGGCGCGAAGTTCTGGTACTTCCTGCTACACAACGGCCTGTTGCTGCCGGCCCAGCTGATGCTGGTGTACATGAGCGCTTTGCCGCGCGATCCGAAGAGCAGCGTGATCCGTCATTGGTCGCCGCGATTGGGCGCTGCATCGTTGTCACTGTTCGCCTTGCACGTGCCGCTGTTCACGCTGTTCTCGCGGACGGAAAAACTGATTCGTGCACCGGGGGATTGCCTCGCGGACTGGGCTTTCTGTGTCGAGTCCGCGACCCATCAGCAGTTGTCGATCTGGCTGTATCCGTTGTTCCTGCTGTTCATGGTCGCCAGTTGCGTGCTGGTGCAGGAGCGCTGCGTGGTGCCGGTGCGCAAATGGCTGGTGCGCCACCTGTTGCCGGTGCCGCCCACACCGCCAGCCCCGCGGCGACGGGTGGTTACCGAGTCGTAATCCATCGTTGGGCCGTTCGCGAGCAAGCTCGCTCCGACAGGTTGCGCTCTTCGTAGGAGCGAGCTTGCTCGCGAAGCAGAAACAGCGCCGCCCTTCACCGGCTTCTGCCGACCTGCGCTGCCGGTGCTAGGTTTTCTGCAGTGCCGCCGCTGCGGCCCCTTGCGGAAGAAAGCCACCATGCCCATCGAGTTCCGTCTACTCAGCGGCGGCGCCCTTCGCCCGTTCATCGATGATCTGGCGCGACTGCGCATCACCGTGTTCCGTGATTATCCGTACCTCTACGACGGCGGCCCGGAATATGAAGCCGGATACCTCGACAGCCATGTGCGCTCGGCCTGGAGTCTGTGCGTACTGGTGATCGATGAGGGCCGGGTAGTAGGGGCTTCGACCGGGCTGCCGCTGGTGGACGAGGCCGAGGCTCTCCAGCAACCGCTCCTCGCGCAGGGCTGGAACCCGGAACGAATCTTCTATTTCGGCGAGTCGGTGGTTCTGCCGGAGTACCGCAGCACCGCTTTCGACCTGCGTTTCTTCGAGGAGCGCGAGCGCTTTGCGCGTGGCCTGGGACGCTTCGATTGGGCGGCCTTCTGCGCTCTTCGGCGACCACCGGAGCATGCCGCGCGACCTGCCGGTTATCGCTCACCGGACGCCTTCTGGCTGCAGCGCGGCTTCACTCCGCAGCCCTCCCTGCGGATCGAATACCACTGGCGCGATATCGGAGGGCAGCGAGAGACTGCGAAATCGATGATGTTCTGGCTAAAGGAACTGAGCTGACTCGGGTTCAGTAACCGGCTTCGCGCTGGTGGCGGATCGCGAGGATGACCCGTGTTTCTCCATCGATGTGGTAGCGAGCTATGTAGCCGCTGTCACCGAAGTCGATGGGCCATTCGCGGAATTCGATCGGCAGGTCATCGATCAGTCGCCCCATCTGCGGATAGGCCCCCAGCGCCTGGGTGGCCTGGAGAATGATCTGGCCGGCACGGCGGGCGGCGGTGGGATTGGTTTCCCGGAGGAATCGGCGCAGGCGGTCGAGGTCGCGAAGCGCCGCGGGCGCGTAGATCACTCGCATTTTGGTGCGGCTTGCTCGTCCTCATCGCCCCAGCTGTTCAGCCAGCTCTCCACCGCTTCGGCAGTGACGTGCTGGCCGGTCGCCTGGAATTCTTCCCAGGCCTGCTCGGTATCGCGCTTGAGCTTCTCGCGCTGCTCTTCACGCACGACGTATTGGCCGATGGCTTCACGCATGATCCAGTGCGGCGAGCGCTGGCGCAGTTCGGCCAGCTCGCGGACGCGGGCGAGCATTTCCTCGTCGAGTTTGACTGAAGTGGCCATGGCGGCACCTGTGTAGTTAAAGGTAATACCGGGTAATACTTCGCTCTGGGTGCAGCAGTGTCAAACAGGTTGGGATGAGCGAGGCTCGCCCTGGCGTTTGTGTGAGCTCTTCGACCCGGACTTTCGACGGGTGGCAAGCTCACGCGCCGTGGTTATGCTCCGGGCATAACCATAAGAGGGACTTTCCATGCTCCGACTGGCCCTGTGCGCCTTTCTCCTGATGCTGGCCGGCTGCAGTTCGCCCGGCGCCTTCTTCGGCGCGGTGGATGGGCCGCCGTACAGTGCGCAGCCCGCGGATTCGCAGCAGGCCACGGTGTACCTCTACCGGCCGCAGAACCAGTGGTCCGATGAAGAACTGGAAGCGCCGGGGCTGTTCCTCAACAACGAGCTGATCGGCAGCCTGCCGAGCAACGGCTACTTCACACTGCACTTCGCTCCCGGCAGTTATCCACTACAGATGCGCCGCCCGCTGCTGGGCAGCTTCTGGACCTTCTTCGCCGGTGGCAGTCTGGACTTCACCCTGATCGCCGGCTTCACCCTGGAGGCCCGCGCCGGCGAGGTTTATTACCTGCGCTACGACGAAACCCACACGCCACCCAAATACGAGCACACCGCCGGCCAGGGCGCTGGCCCCTTGCAACTGGTGGGCAAGGAACTGGGCTCGCGGGAAATCCCCGCCACGCGCCAGGTGCAGGAGCCGGTGAGCATCGCCGCCAGTGGCAAGGAAGTCGAAGGGCCGGGCTTCTTCGAGCGCATCGGCCTCTGACCGTGCTGTAGTAGCGGCGTATTACCCCGCCGCCAGCGTGACTGTCTAAGCTCTCCCGCATGCCCCGCCGCCACGGCGGGGCCCTGCCGGGAGGATGCCCCAGATGGCCGCGAAGAAGATCCTGATGCTGGTCGGCGACTACGCCGAAGACTACGAAACCATGGTGCCGTTCCAGGCGTTGCTGATGGTCGGACACACCGTCCACGCCGTCTGTCCGGACAAGAAGGCCGGCCAGAGCATCCGTACCGCCATCCATGATTTCGAAGGCGACCAGACCTACAGCGAGAAGCCGGGTCACAACTTCGCCCTCAATGCCAACTTCGCCGATGTGCGCGCCGACGACTACGACGCGCTGCTGATCCCCGGCGGCCGCGCCCCGGAATACCTGCGCCTGAATGCGAAGGTGATCGAACTGGTGAAAGCCTTCGACACCGCGAAGAAGCCCATCGCCGCCGTCTGCCATGGCGCCCAGCTGCTGGCCGCTGCTGGCGTGCTCAAGGGGCGCGCGTGCAGTGCGTACCCGGCCTGTGGCCCGGAAGTCACGCTGGCCGGTGGTGAGTACGTGGACATCCCGGTAGACGCCGCCCATGTCGACGGCAACCTGGTCACCGCGCCCGCGTGGCCGGCGCACCCCGCCTGGCTGGCGAAGTTCCTCGACGTACTGGGCACCAGGATCAGCCTGTAAACTTGCCCGCTCCCGAAGCAGGAGAAGCCGTCCATGTGCGAACTCTATGTAAAGGCCGACCCGATCCTCTATGAGTCGCGCTCCCGCTCGCTGCGCATCCGTGGCGTGGTCACCACGCTGCGCCTGGAGAACCAGTTCTGGGACATCCTGCGCGAGATCGCCGAGGTGGACGGCATGACCACCAACCAGTTGATCGCCAAGCTCTATGACGAGGTGATGGACTATCGCGGGGAGGTGGTGAACTTCGCTTCCTTCCTGCGGGTGAGCTGTACGCGCTTCCTCGCCCAGCGCCGTGACAACGTCGTGGAGCTGAACCGGGTGCCGCGCAGCGCCTGAGCCCTGCTGCCGACCGTTACGGGATCGGACTCATCCGCGATCGGCCTGCCCCTGCATCGAAGCCACAGACATTCACCCATGAAAAAGCCCGGCACATGGCCGGGCTTTTTCATGGGGCGGTCATGCAGTGATCACTGCACTTCCACCGCCAGGTTCTCGGCGATCTTCTTCTGCCAGATGGCCGGGCCGGTGATGTGCACCGACTCGCCATGGGTGTCGACCGCGACGGTCACCGGCATGTCCTTCACTTCGAACTCGTAGATCGCTTCCATGCCCAGTTCGGCGAAGGCCAGGACCTTGGACTTCTTGATCGCCTGGGCGACCAGGTAGGCGGCGCCGCCCACGGCCATCAGGTAGACGGCTTTGTTGTCCTTGATTGCCTCGATGGCGATGGGGCCGCGCTCGGACTTGCCGATCATGCCCAGCAGACCGGTCTGCTCGAGAATCTGGCGGGTGAACTTGTCCATCCGGGTCGCGGTGGTCGGGCCAGCCGGGCCAACCACTTCGTCACCGACCGGATCGACCGGGCCGACGTAGTAGATGAAGCGGCCTTTCAGGTCCACCGGCAGCTCTTCGCCCTTGTTCAGCATGTCGACCATGCGCTTGTGCGCAGCGTCGCGACCGGTGAGCATCTTGCCGTTGAGCAGAATGGTCTCGCCCGGCTTCCAGCTCTGCACTTCCTCGGGGGTGATGCTGTCGAGGTTGACGCGGCGCGCGCTCGGGCCGGCTTCCCAGACGATTTCCGGGTAGGCGTCCAGCGACGGCGCTTCCAGTTCGGCCGGGCCGGAGCCGTCGAGCACGAAGTGCGCGTGGCGGGTAGCGGCGCAGTTGGGGATCATGCAGACCGGCAGCGAGGCGGCGTGGGTCGGGTAGTCCATGATCTTCACGTCGAGCACGGTGGTCAGGCCGCCCAGGCCCTGGGCACCGATGCCCAGCTGGTTGACCTTCTCGAACAGCTCGAGGCGCATTTCCTCGATCTTGTTCTGCGGGCCGCGGGCCTTCAGCTCGTGGATGTCGATCTCGTCCATCAGGACTTCCTTCGCCATCACCGCGGCCTTCTCGGCGGTACCGCCGATGCCGATGCCGAGCATGCCCGGCGGGCACCAGCCGGCGCCCATGGTCGGAACGGTCTTCAGCACCCAGTCGACGATGGAGTCGGACGGGTTGAGCATGGCCATCTTCGACTTGTTCTCGGAGCCGCCGCCCTTGGCCGCCACGTCCACCTCCACGGTGTTGCCGGGGACGATGGAGTAGTGGATCACCGCCGGGGTGTTGTCCTTGGTGTTCTTCCGGCTACCTGCCGGGTCGGCCAGGATCGAGGCGCGCAGGACGTTTTCCGGCAGGTTGTAGGCGCGACGCACGCCTTCGTTGATCATGTCGTCGACGCTCATGGTGGCGCCGGCCCAGCTCACGTCCATGCCCACGCGGACGAACACGGTGACGATACCGGTGTCCTGGCAGATCGGGCGATGACCGGTGGCGCACATGCGCGAGTTGATCAGGATCTGCGCCATCGAGTCCCGGGCGGCCGGCGATTCTTCGCGCAGGTAGGCCTCATGCATGGCCTGGATGAAATCAACCGGGTGGTAGTAGGAGATGAACTGCAGGGCATCGGCGACGCTCTGGATCAGGTCGTCTTGCTTGATCACGGCCATGGAGCACGGTCCTCTTCAGGCGGGTAGTACAGGCATGGGGCCTGTTACATCGGGAATTCGCCGACACGGCTGCGGCGAAAAAAGGCGCCGTAGTATACCGCCGCGGCCGCTCGCCGCGCACCCGCCAGCGATCCGACCTTGGTCCCAGATGGACTCTGAACCTTGCCAGGGCCGCCCACATTCCGATCGGCTAGGCACTGGGGCGCTTTGATAGTAGAGTGAGGGCAAGGTGCCATTACGGGACGGAGCCCCATGAGCACGCTGAAACCACCTCTGAAGCAGCACGCCTTACAAAAACTACTCATCAGGCGATTCGGCATGGCCCTCGGGACCTATGCCCTGGCGCTGCTGTTGTTGTGGTTGGCGGTGTTCGGCGAGTTCTATCGCGCGCCCGTCAGCTTCGCCCTGACCTGCACCCTGCTGGTCGCCGGCAGTCAGCTGGTGTTCGGCTGGCTATTCCTCACCGGGCGCAACCAGCGCTTCACCGACCCGAGCATGACCGAGCCGCAGGTCTTGGTGGCAGTGGTCTGGAACACTCTGTTCCTGGCCAACGTGGATACCGCGCGCGGCACGCTGATGGTGCTCTACGTGCTGATCCTGCTGTTCGGTGTCTTCCAGTTGCAACCCAGGGTGTTCGCCCGCTGTGCGGCGCTGGCCTTCATCGCCTTTGCCGGGCTCAACCTCCACGAAGCCTTCCAGCAACGCCTGCAACTGCCGGCCCAGGCCGTGTTGCAGTTGCTGGTGCTGTTTATCGTGCTGACCTGGCTGAGCCTGTTCGCTGGCTACGTGCAGTCGCTGCGCCAACGCATGCGTCAGCGCCGCTACGCGCTGCAGGCACACCAGGACACGTTGCGCGGCATGATGCGCCAGCTCGAAGACCTGGTCGCTACCGACGAACTCACCGGTCTGTTCAACCGCCGGCATTTTCTCCGTCTGGCCGGTCGTGCGCTGGAAGAAATGCGCGAAGGCCAACGCCACGGCCTGGCGCTGATCGACCTCGATCACTTCAAGCGCATCAATGACGTTCACGGCCACGCTGCCGGCGACCGCGTGCTGCAGACCTTCGCCGCCGTGGCGCGGGCCTGCCTGCGCGAGGGCGATGTGCTGGCACGCTACGGCGGCGAGGAATTCGTCCTGCTGCTGCCCAACGCCGATGCCGACCGCCTGACCACCTGCTGCGAACGCCTGCGGCTGGCCTATGCTGCGGCGGAACCAGTGGGCGTGAATATCGAAAGCCTGAGCCTGTCGGCGGGCATGACGCTGCTCGACGCCAACGACGATCTAGACGAGGCCTTGCAACGGGCCGACCAGGCGCTCTACCGTGCGAAACGCAGCGGACGCAACCGCTGTGATGCCGCATGGGAGTGGACGCGTGCCTGAGATACAGGCCGGATCGCAACGCTTTTCGGTCAGCCCCGGAACCAACCTGCTCGATGCCCTGCGCGGGGCCGGCATCGCCGTGCCCTACAGTTGCCGGGCCGGCAGCTGCCATGCCTGCCTGGTGCGTTGCACGCAGGGCGAAGTCCTCGATGCGCTGCCTGATGCCCTCGATGCTGCACGGCGTGAAGAGGGTTGGCGGTTGTCCTGCCAGTGCCGGGTGATCGACGACATTGCGGTGGAAACCTTCGACCCGCAGCGCGACGGCCTGCCGGCCAGTGTTGCCGAGCTGGACTGGCCGACCCCCGATGTCCTGCGTCTTCGGCTCATCCCGCAACGCCCGCTGCGCTACAGCGCCGGGCAACACCTGATTCTCTGGAGCGCCGACGGCGTGGCCCGGCCTTATTCCCTGGCCAGCGTGCCGGGGCTCGATCCCTGGCTGGAGTTCCACATCGACTGTCGCGGGCGCGGCGCCTTCGCCGATTTCGCCCGTGAGCTGAAGATCGGTGACGCAGTACGCCTGGGCGAACTGCGCGGAGGCGCGCTGCACTACGACCCGGAATGGCACGAACGACCCTTGCTGCTGATGGCCTCCGGCACCGGCCTGGCGCCGCTCTGGGGCGTCCTGCGTGAAGCGCTGCGGCAGCATCACAGCGGGCCGATCCGCGTCATTCACCAGGCCCATGATCGTGCTGGCCATTACCTCGCCCAACCCCTGCAAACCCTGGCCGCCAGCCACCCGGAGCTGGAGGTCACGCTGATGACCACGGCCGAGTCGACCGAGGTTTTGGCGCAACTCCGGCTTGTTTCGCGGCGAACCCTCGCCTTACTCTGCGGCCATCCCGCCAGCGTCGATGCCTTCGCCCGCCGCCTCTATCTCTGCGGCGTGCCCCGTGGCCAGACCCTGGCCGACCTGTTCCTGCCCCACGCCTGAACCGGTCGCTCCACTCAAAAACAACAAGGACTTGCCATGAGCGAACAGATTCTCGTCGAGCGCGAAGAGGGCCTGCTGACCCTGCGCCTGAACCGTCCGGACAAGATGAACGCGCTGACCCGCACCATGTATGCGGGGCTCGCCGATGCCCTGGAAGCGGCGCAGGAGGATCGTTCGGTGCGTGTGGTGCTGATCACCGGCAACGCCGAGTGTTTCACCAGCGGCAACGACATCGTCGATTTCCTCCAGGAGCCGCCGAGCGGCCCGGACAGTGCGGTGTTCCGCTTCATGCGCGCGCTGATGGAGTTCACCAAGCCGGTGGTCGCTGCCGTCGCTGGCCCGGCCGTGGGTATCGGCACCACGCTGCTGCTGCACTGCGACCAGGTATTCATCGCTAAAGGCGCCAAGCTGAAGATGCCCTTCGTCAACCTCGGCCTGTGCCCGGAGTTCGGCTCCAGCTTCCTGGTGCCGCGCCTGGTCGGCCCGGTGAAGGCTTCCAGCCTGTTGCTGCGCGGTGAAGGTTTTACCGGCGAGCAGGCCGTGGCCTACGGCATTGCCAATGAGGCGCTGAACGATGGCGCGGCTGCGCTGGAGCGTGCCCGCGAGGTCTGCCAGGCCTTCCAGCAACTGCCTCCGGCGGCGGTGGCGCTGAGCAAGCGCCTGCTGAAAGAGCCTTTCATCGAGCAATTGCGCCGCGTGGTGGCGGAGGAGGGGCAGCACTTCGTGCAGCGCCTGCACTCCCCGGAAGCCCACGAAGCGCTGAGCGCCTTCACCCAGCGCCGCCAGCCGGATTTCTCCAAGTTCCTCTGAGGCAGGTTGCCCACACAATCTGTGGAACGCGTTGTGGATAAGCTCTGGGGTAACCTGCAGAACCCACGCCGCGTATGGCCTGCAGGGGATTGAGCGGTATTTGAGCGATGCCGTGCAGGTTGCCCACAGTAGATGTGGAAGGCGTTGTGGATAAGCTCTGATGCAACCGCTGCAAGCCAGGCGCCATAGGCCTTGGCGCGGATTGGACAGGAATTGAGCAGCGCGAGCTTTTGCTCTTCGTAGGACCGAGGGGAACGCCCAGTGCTTGCTCGCGAACAAGCCCCTGCTGCGATCCTGGTTCGCGGGCAAACTCGCTCCAACAAGGTCCCTGCAACGGAAATGAAAAGGCCGCCCCGAGGGCGGCCTTTTTGTTGCTGACGCAGGGTCAGACCAGCAGATCACCCACGTGCAGCACCTTCATGGTGTTGGTGCCGCCCTGGGCGGTGTAGCTGTCGCCCTTGGTCAGGATCACCCAGTCACCCTTGGTCACCACGCCACGCTGCAGCAGCGCGTCGACGGCTTCCTGGCTGACGCGCTCCGGCGGCAGGGCGGCCGGGTCGAACGGGATGGTTTCCACGCCACGGAACAGCGCCACGCGAGCCTGGGTTTCGCGGTGCGGGGAGTAGGCGAAGATCGGTACCGAGGAGCGGATGCGCGACATGATCAGCGGGGTGTAGCCGCTTTCGGTCAGGCAGATGATCGCCTTGATGCCCGGGAAGTGGTTGGCGGTGTACATGGCCGCCAGGGCGATGCTTTCGTCGCAGCGCTCGAAGGTCTGGCCGATGCGGTGGCTGGACTTCTTGGTGGTCGGGTGCTTCTCGGCGCCAGCGCAGATGCGTGCCATGGCCTTGACCGCTTCCACCGGGTACTCGCCGGCGGCGGATTCGGCGGAGAGCATCACGGCGTCGGTATAGTCGAGCACGGCGTTGGCCACGTCGGAGACTTCCGCGCGGGTCGGCATCGGGTTGTGGATCATCGACTCCATCATCTGGGTCGCGGTGATCACGGCCTTGTTGTAGCGGCGGGCGTGCAGAATGATCTTCTTCTGGATGCCCACCAGCTCGGCGTCGCCGATTTCCACGCCGAGGTCGCCACGGGCCACCATCACCGCGTCGCTGGCGCGGATCAGGCCGTCCAGGGCCTCGTCGTCGGCGACGGCTTCGGCGCGCTCGATCTTGGCCACCAGCCAGGCGGTGCCACCGGCTTCAGTGAGCAGGCTGCGGGCGTATTCCATGTCCTTGGCGTCACGCGGGAAGGACACGGCGACGTAGTCCAGGTCCATGCTCGCGGCCAGCTTGATGTCGGCCTTGTCCTTCTCGGTCAGGGCCGGCGCGGTGAGGCCGCCGCCACGACGGTTGATGCCCTTGTGGTCGGACAGCGGGCCGCCGATCAGGACTTCGCAGACCAGTTCGTCTGCCTTCACTTCCTTCACCACCATGACCACGCGGCCGTCGTCCAGCAGCAGCTCATCGCCGATGCCGCAGTCCTTGACCAGGTTCGGGTAGTCGATACCCACGACCTGCTGGTTGCCGTCGGTGCGCGGGTGGCTGGTGGAGAAGCGGAAGGTGTCGCCGACCGCCAGTTCGATGCGCTTGTTGGCGAACTTGGCGATGCGGATCTTCGGACCCTGCAGGTCGCCCAGCAGCGCCACGAAGCGGCCGTGCTTGGCGGCGATATCGCGTACCAGCTGGGCGCGGGCGCGGTGTTCGTCGGGAGTTCCGTGGGAGAAGTTCAGGCGGGCGACGTCGATCCCGGCGAGGATCAGCTGTTCCAGGACTTCGGGGGAATTGCTGGCTGGGCCGAGGGTGGCGACGATCTTGGTGCGGCGAAGGGACATGCGGGACTCCTAGGGGAAAGCAGCGGTCAGGTTGCCCCGCGAGCGGGTCCGAGGCAGCCAGGGCGCCATCTTACTCTCTTTCAGGTGACAGGTCTGATCACCAGCAGATCGCATTCGACTTCCTCGAAGACCCGCTCGGCGGTCTGGCCGATCAGCGCGTTGTCGAGCTGGCCGCGGGCGACAGCGCCCATCAGCAGCAGGTCGATGCCGTGCTCCTTTACATAGGTGGGGATTAGCTCCTCGGCGAAGCCTTGGCCCAGGTGAGTACGTGCGCGGTCGATCTGTGGATAACTGGCCAGCAGGGCGTCGAAGGCCTTGCGGTGATGCGCCTCGGTACGCAGTACGTAGTTATCGTAGTCGGCCAACAGTTCGGCGTTGAATGCGAGGGTGTGCGGCAGGGCCATGTAGGCGTGCAGGTAATGGGCGTCGAGTTGCAGACGCTGCTCAAGTTCGCGGGCCACCGTGATCAGTCGATGGTCCAGCGTGGCGGGGACGTCGCCGCTGTGCAGCGGATCGACGGCGGCGCACAGGCTCCTGCCGGCCCACTCGCCATGCTGCACCAGCCACAGCGGCTGCGGGCAGTGGCGGATCAGTTGCCAGTCGTTGTTGGTGAGGAACAGGCGCTTGAGCAGGCTGTGGTGGTGCGCGGACTTGAGGACCAGGTCGGGCGTGGTCTGCTCGCAGTGGAGGACGACCTGGTGGTGCAGGGACTTGCCCCAGCGTACCTGGCAGTGCACATCGAGGCCGCCGTCGCGCAGCGGCTCGGCCAGCGCTTGCAGCCAGGCCAGGCGTTCGTCCAGCAGGTTGCGCTGGGCGGCGTCGAGGTCGCCGCGCTCCAATAGCAGCGCGTTGTCCAGCGCCGGGTTGTATTCGCAGGCCAGCAGCTCCAGGCGTGCGCCGCAGCGCTGGGCGATCCAGCGGGCGCGGGTGAGGGCGGGCTGGTCCTCGCGGGTCGGGTCGATGATGACGAGCAGGTGCTGCAGCTTCATGGCGGAGTCCTCGCTTGCTCTGCGCTCAATGCAGAGCAAGCGTAGACACTGGCGCCTGCCGCGCGCCTTGATGTGGCTCAGCGGCGCGCCGGGTTTGCCGTCAGCTGCGTGGCGAGGTCTGGTTCAGCGCACGATCCAGATGGCGGGCGCCCTTGTCGGCCAGCTCGCCGTTGGGGAATTCGGCGAGCTGGCGGCGCAGGTAGGCGATGGCCTTCTCGCGGTCCGGGTGGGGGTTGTCCTGTGCCATGTACATCAACCCCAGCTGGTACAGCGCCTTCTCGCGGATGTCCGGCGGGATGGCTGGATCGTTGGCGCCCAGCAGGTAGAGTTGCGCGGCCTCGTCAACACGGTCCTTGAGGACGGCACGGCGTGACAGCAGGGTCATGTCCGGATCGAGGGTCGGCTTGTTCAGGTCCAGGTTGTACTGCGGCTGCCAATCGGCCAACAGTTGCTTCGCGGTTTTCTGCACCGGGTCCTTGGCGCGCTGGCGGATGATCAGCTCTCGCGCGTCGGCATGTTCGGCAGCCTGGGTGCCGGGGAACTCGCGGTCGATGCGCTGGAAGTAGTCCATGGCCTTCTGGTCATCGCGCTGGTCGTTGTAGCGGCTCATGTAGATCAGGCCGATCTGGTAAAGGGCGATCGCCCGCACTTCCGGGCTGTAGCGGGTGTTGTCGTAGCCGGTGAGGTAGAGCTTTTCGGCCTCGGCGCTCTTGCCATCGCGGATGGCCTGGGCGCTGTAGGTGAGCAGGTCGCCTTCTTCTTCCACCGCGGCGGTCATGCGCTTGTTCTTGAGCTGTTTGTACTCCGCGACTTCACCGGTGGTGATCTGCGCGACGAACAACGGCGTGGTAGGGGCGCAGGCGGCGAGCCAGGGCAGCAGCATGACGAGGGGCAGGGCATGGACGAAACGCATGGCAACTCCTTTGCGCCAGGGCGAGGTCCACGTGAGTCTAGTGGCGGGCTACAGTACGGCCAAGACGGGCCGATACACTTCCCAACGGAGGATATGCCCATGCGAACCTTTTTCCTCGCGCTGCTGGCGCTGAGTGTTACCGGCTGCACCAGCTGGTCGATGAACTATCACCTGAACAACGCCTACCGCGCGTACAAGAGCGGCGACTGCCAGCGCGTGCAACTGGAGCTGTCCGAGACCGAGCGCAAGGCCCGCGCGCGGCCGTGGATCCAGCCGGAAATCTCCATGCTGCGCGGGCAGTGCCTGGAGCGTGAGAAGTTCTACGTCGACGCGGCGCAGACCTACCAGTTCATCATCGCCCGCTACCCCACCAGCGAGTATGCTTACCGGGCCAAGGCACGCCTGGAGACACTGCGTCTCAACGGTCGGCTGCCCGGCGATTCGCGTACCTACCCGGCTACCCCCTGACCGCCGGTCGGTGGCGAACTTGAGCCAGGCCGCTAGCTGGCTAATCTCTTGAGTGCTTTGTGCAAGGAGGTACGAATGCGCGCCCTGTGGCTTTGCGCCTGGTGTTTCCCCCTGCTCGCTTCGGCGGATATCTACCGCTGGACCGACGCTCAGGGAAAGGTGCACTTCAGCGAAACACCACCGCCAGGGGCGCAACGCGTCGAGGTCAAGCCGCAGGTTGTCGAACGTGACGCGGCGACCCGCGAGCGGGAGGAACGTACCCGCCGCTTCTACGATGCGCGTCGAGATGAAAGCGCGGCCGCGCAGAGCCAGGCGGCGCAGCAGCAGGCCAAGCTGGACCAGCAGTGTGCGAAGTGGCGTCATGACCTGGAGTCGCTCAGTCATGGCGGGCGCTACTTCTCGCAGGACGGCAGTGGCGACAGGACTTACTACAGCGATGCACAGATCGACGCCGCTCGTCAGGCGCTTAGCGCACGACTGGCGGAAGGTTGTCGTTAGGACTGGCCCCCGGCGGGCAGCATCGTCATACTGGACGATATCTCATAGCGAAACGCCATTATGCGTCATCAACGACATATCGAGCGCCATCAGCTGCCCTACTACCTGAAGGTGTTCAACAGCATCACCGACAAACCGATGGGTTACCTGGGCAACGTGTCGCTGGACGGGCTGCTCCTCATCAGCCAGCTGCCGATGCTGGTGGGTGGCCGCTTCGAAATGCGCCTGAAGATCCCGGGGCATGACGGCAAGCTGCAGCTGATCGAGTTCGCCGCCACCTGCCAGTGGTGCCGCGAAGACGTCAATCCGGGCAACTACGATTCGGGCTTCAGCCTGGCGGCGGCGCCGACGGAGTACGTCGAACTGGTCGACGCGCTGCGCCGTTATTTCAGTTTTCGCCGGCAGGTGGAGTCGGTCTGAAGCGCAGGACGCGCTGACCGATCTGCTCGGTGTGGGACGCCAGGGAGTCGGTGTCCGGTCGTGGCGCGCTGTTACAGCGCGCCAGCCTTCTTCCAGCCCAGGTAACGGCTGATCAGTTCCGGCCCCAGCTGGCTCGGCCGCGCGTCGAGCACCGGCACGCCATGGGCTGCCAGCTTCTCGTGCAGGCCGGCGCGGGCGTTCAGGTAATCCACTGCACCGCAGTACGCCAGGGCTTCCTCGAAACCCTCCACCGGCGCCTGGCGCAGGCGGTCCAGCACTTCCTCGCGCAGGCTCGCGACGAGCACACGATGCTGGCGTCCGAGGCGCTTCACCGCGGCCACCAGTTCCTCGTCATCCTCGTCGCGCAGGTTGGTCACTATCACCACCAGCGCGCGGCGGCGCTGGTGCGTCAGCACGGCTTGCACGGCCGCCGGGTAGTCCGCCGGGCGCTGGCTGCTGCGCAGGTCGTAGACGCTGTTGAGCAGGGCGGTGAGCTGGGCGCTGCCCTTGGCCGGCGGCAGGTGGCGCGGCTGATCGCCGGCGAAGGTCATCAGGCCCACGGCGTCGCCCTGGCGCAGGGCGACGTAGGCCAGCAGCAGGCTGGCATTGAGCGAATGGTCGAAGTGCGAGAGGTCGCCGTCGTGGCTGCGCATGCGCCGGCCGCAGTCGAGCAGGAAGAGAATCTGCTGGTCGCGTTCGTCCTGGTATTCGCGGGCGATGGGCGTGCGCTTGCGTGCGGTGGCCTTCCAGTCGATCTGCCGCAGGGTGTCGCCGTCGCGGAACTCGCGCAACTGGTGGAAATCCAGGCCCAGGCCACGCCGCTGCCCGGAGCGCACGCCGATGCGGTTGAGCCAGTGGTCCACGGCCATCAGCTCGGCGCCGTAGAGGCGGGCGAAGTCCGGGTAGACGCGGGTTTCGTCGCGCTGTTCCAGGTAGCGCCGGCCCTTCCACAGACGCAGTGGGCTGGACAACTCGATCTCGCAGCGCTGGAAGACGAAATGCCCGCGGGACAGCGGGCGCACGCGGTAGCCCAGTTCAGTCTGTTCACCGGGGTGCAGTTCCACGGTCTGCGGCAGGTATTCGAACTCCATGCCGGCCGGCAGGTGGTCGAACACCGTGACGCGTTGTGGCTGGGCGTAGCGGTGATGGAACTGCAGGCGTATCTCGCTCCAGCGGCCCAGCGGCAGGTTGCCGCTCAGCTGGCGGCGTAGCTTGGGCGAGGGCGTGCGGCGCAGCCAGAGCGCATCGGCCAGCGCCAGCAGGAGGAGCGCGCTGAGCGCCCCCCACCAGAGGCGGCCGAGCAGTGCCGATCCCGAGTCCAGGGCCTCGGCCGCGCCGAGGGCGATGGCAATCGCCAGCAGGGCGCCGAGCAACGCGAGGAGCGCGCGCGATGGCTTCATACGCGCGGCGCCGGTACCTGGTCGAGCAGTTGTTGCAGCACCTGGTCCACCGACAGGCCTTCGATTTCCAGTTCCGGCGACAGGCGCACGCGATGGCGCAGCACGGCCAGGGCGCTGCCTTTCACGTCGTCCGGAATCACGAAGTCGCCACTGCGCAGCAGGGCGCGGGCTCGCGCGCAACGCACCAGGGCGATGGACGCACGGGGGCCTGCGCCCAGTGCCAGGCCCGGCCAGTTGCGGGTGGTACGGGCGATACGCACGGCGTAGTCGAGCACCTGGTCGTCGATGGGCAGGTCGGCAGCGATCTTCTGTAGCGCCAGCACGTCCTTGTCCTTGAGCAGGGCGCGCATGGGCGCCACGTCGAGCATGTCGCTGCGCGCCGAGCGGGTGACCTGGCGCACCAGGGTCTGTTCCTCGGCCTCCAGCGGATAGTCGATGCGCAGCTTGAGCATGAAGCGGTCGAGCTCGGCTTCGGGCAGCGGGTAGGTGCCTTCCTGCTCGATGGGGTTCTGCGTGGCCAGCACCATGAACGGCTGCGGCACCGGCAGGGCGCGGCCTTCGAGGGTGACCTGGCGCTCCTGCATCACTTCCAGCAGCGCGGCCTGGGTCTTGGCCGGGGCGCGGTTGATTTCGTCGGCCAGCAGCAGGTGGGTGAACACCGGTCCCTTGCGCAGCTTGAACTGCTCGGTGGCGAGGTCGTATACGGCGTGGCCGGTGACGTCGCTGGGCATCAGGTCGGGGGTGAACTGGATGCGCGCGAAGCCGCCGTCGAAGCAGCGGGCGAGGGCGCGCACCAGCAGCGTCTTGCCCAGGCCGGGCACACCTTCGATGAGCACATGGCCGCCGGCGAGCAGGGCGGTGAGCACGTCGTCGATTACGGCCTGCTGGCCGATCAGGGCCTTCTGCAATTCGTGGCGCAGCGCCTGGGCCAGCTGGCTGGCGCGCTGGCGCTGGGCGGCGGCATTGGGGGCGGTGGTGCTGGAGGGTTCAGGCGTCTGTTCGCTCATAGGGCATTCCTGAGGCTTTGCAGGTGCGCGACCTGGCGGGTGAATTCGGCGACGGCCATGCGCTGTTGCGGATAGGGGCGCATGGCCTGGCTGATGGCGCTGACCGACATGCGCGTCATGCGGCCCAGAGCTTGCCATTGTTCGGCGACCGGCAGGCGGTCGAAGCCGGGCTGGCGCTGCCGCGCCCGGCGCATCACATCTCGTTGCAGGCCTTGCAGCAGGGCGAGCTGGCCGCGCTGGCGGAGGATGAAGTCGGCGCCGGCGCGCAGGTGTTCTTCCAGTTGCCGACGGCTGCGGTCCGGATTGGGCTGCTGCGGGCCCTGGCGCAGGCCATTGCGCCAGAGCAGCAGTGCCAGCAACAGGGCGGCAGCCAGCAGTGCCTGCGGGAAATAGCGCATCAGCAGGGTCATGAGGCTGGTGCCGTCGGCGCGGTAGACCAGGGTAACGGCGCTGTCCTGGGCCAGGTACCAGAGCAGCCAGGCGTTGTCGTAGGCGTCGAGTTCGCCGTTCTGCCAGATCCAGTTGTCGGTGAGCACGGTGATCAAGCCCTGGCCCCGCTGCAGTTGCAGCAGGTGGGTGGAGTCGGCGCTGTTGGCCCAGGCGTAGGCGAGGTTCTTCGAATCGAACAGGTGATAGTCGGTGTCGAAGTCGATATAGGCCGGGGCCTTCTCGTTCTCCAGGTAGAGCTTGGTCAGGTTCGGGTAGGGATCGGCTTCTGCATCGGCCTTGTCGGTAGTGCCGGAGGTCTGGTCCGGGTGCTCGTGTTCCACTTCTGCCTTGCCGGTATCGTCGTCCGCGCGGTCCTCGGATGGGGCTGCAGTCTGCTCGTCGGACTGAGTGGATTTCTCCTCCTCCTTGTCCTTCAGGTCGGCCGTGAGGAATTGCTGGACGCCCAGTTGATCCAGCAACAGGTCGCCACTCTTGCCTTCATCCTCGTCCCACAGGCTTTCGGCGGTGACGATGAGGTGGCCGCCGCGGTTGGCCCAGTCGAGCAGGCGGGCGTTCTGCGTCGGCGTGACGTTCTCGCGGGTGCCCAGCAGGATCAGGGTCTGGCCCTTGCTCGGCAGCTGGTCCAGCACTTCCATGCCGCGGGCGGTGGTGACGCGGATGCCGCGGCCACGCAGGTACATCTCGGCGGCAAGGTAGGGGTTGGCGCGGGCCTCCGGGGAGGCGCCGTGCTCGACGGTCTCGGTGTAGGGCTCGAGGTTGCGGTACAGGTAGTAGCCGATGCCGCCGAGCACCAGCAGGACGAGCAGTACCAGCAGGGCGAGGTTGCCGCGCTTCATGCCCGCACCTCGTTACCGAACAGGTGGCGCCATTCGCCGCACAGCTGCTGCTTGAGTTCGGCCCGCGGCGGGCGGTGCCCGTAAGCGAGCGCCTGCCACTGCTGGGTCAGGCTGCGGGCGAAATTGTCCAGCGGCGGGTCGTTGAGGTCGGCCACGCGTACAAGGACTTCCCCTTCGGTGGTGGACTCGCGCAGGGGCACGCGAAAATCGTGCAGCAGGCGGCTGAGCAGGGCGCGATAAAGCAGGCCGAGGGCGGCGCGTGGTTGCTCGTCCCACAGGCGCTCGGCCTCGCTGGCGACGTCATTGGGCAGGGTTTCCGGCGCCAGGTCCAGCCCGAACAGCACGCTGGGGGCTTCGCGGCGCGGCGCCTGCGGCAGGGCGATGCGCCCGACGAACAAACCGCGGCACAGCGGAAAGGA